>Ga0074193_1000555_pt1 | contig 59414 bp, 45 predicted proteins | sample EPASupsiteHSE605_FD_64523 | JGI IMG/M metagenome (GOLD analysis project Ga0074193, IMG submission 64523) | Bioremediated contaminated groundwater from EPA Superfund site, New Mexico - Sample HSE6-05 | ecosystem: Environmental > Aquatic > Deep subsurface > Groundwater > Contaminated ...
AACATCACCTGCTTTTTCAACACTTGGATAACTGATTCGATTATGAATCAGATCTAGAAACACTTCAAATGATTCTCTAGAATATGAAGAATCAAAGTTAAAAACCATTCCATAACTATTCTTGTAGAATTCTCGTAAAAAATCACTATGAAACAACAAACATCCAATATCCACTTCATACTTTTCCCCATTATAAACAAAAATCCCATCTTTCTCTTGGCAACAAAGACGAAAACGAAAACCATCAAGAATTCCAAAATGTGATTTTCATTCTCTCAACAAATTAATAACTCCAATCTGATCATTTCAATCACTAGGAATATGTCCAGAGACAAGAAAACCAATGAAATGATAAAAAACATCAAAACCACTCCAAGTACCCTTGATTTATAGTTATTTCAGCATAATCAGGTAAAATTCCAATCAATTTTCCACAAAGAATAACACTGTGAAAGTATATATGATTTCTCAAGTAAGATATTAATTTGAGGGGCTTTCCGAGAAACACAAAACTGTTGTTTTTGTTAAATACCAGGGAGAGTGCATTAACCGCGGACAACCGCCTCATTTACTCCATAAACCGATCCTCGGCAAGATGTAGATTCTGTTCTGAAACCCTTGGGAAAAATCGTATGGTTGATATTGATGATTATCATCAGTGTTCTCATGAGATTAGGTTGACCAAATTTCAAGAAGTCATTCTGGCATAAATAAGCTAATAAATCCTTTTTTTATAAAAGCCAAAAAACCAGCGATTAAATTAATATTGGGATCGTTATTTGAAACACCACAATATGGGAAATATACAAACCTGCCATATATTTGCCAATATTTTTTGATTAATACTCGGCAAAATATTTCATTAGTATTAGTACAAAATTCTCTTCATAGTCTTTTTTCCCCGAAACAGTAAATGATTTAAAACTCAAAGGAAAATCAAAATATTGACTATAAAAATGAAGGGGAAGTTCATTTCCATCTTGGAATGATGTTAAAATAATTGTATCTTTAAAAACACCATTATCAATATCATCATCATGGCTTTTAATAAGAGAACCACATTCTTTATATCCATAAGCAATCTCTTCCAATTAAGTGATCTGAAAAAAACATTTGTATCTCAGAAATTTTAAAACATACAACGAAGAATTTAATTGCTCATATAAGATACCAGAAAAACATTAATAGTTATTTGATAGGGAAGATAAAAACTATTGTGATATACACTGATCATCTGGTAAATAATTGTGAGAGGTAATAAACTTAACCTGATGAATAATATGGAATAAAAATCATGTGCTTCCTGCAATTCATTTTAATTACAATAAATCATACATCTATCAATCCACTACTAAGGATATCATCTCGCGTTTTTAAGAGATAGTCAGCATTCAAAGCAATCGATGTGTCATCAAGAAGGCCCGATATTTCGATATTTGGAGTTGTTTGTTCATCGAAAAACAACTCAATAAGATCAAATGTGGTTTGTGGATCCATGACAGATTCGAGAATAATCTTTAGGGTTTTAAACACCTGATCAGTAACATCTGGTTGAATTTCTATAATAAAAAGCTTCATATGCTCATATAAATCTCTTCTAACAACTATTTCATACATATTGAAGAAACTTAATTGTTGAACAATGATCATTAGCTTCTTAATACTATGTGTTTTAGAAGAATAATTTCCTTCTTTCAAAGATTCTAGGAGTGGCTCAAAGGCTCCATTCTTATACATTATGTCAGCCATTCGTGGTGAATAATTCATTATTTCAAATACTTTCTCATTATATGATTCAATTAAATGCTCTTTTGCCTCAATACTTCCATATGAATACCATTTTTTCCAATCAATTGAGTCGAAAAGCGAATCTTTAAAAACATTATCTACTTTAATAAATATCATATAAAGTAATGAATACATTGCATGAAAAATTTCCTCTCTTTTCCAATGAAATAAAATCATTATCTCATTAATAAAGCCAGATTTTACAATTTCATTAGCCAAAAGAATATCTTTTTCAATACAAAGGGTGAGGCCATACAATGAAGAAGGAAGGATATTATTACCAATCTTGTAATATGATTTGAAATAATCAAAATATCTTATAATATTCCATTTATCCGGCAAAAATTTCAGATTAATGAAACATAAGCAGATGTATGAATCAACAAGTTCAAGAAAAGAATCGACAAACTCGGAGGTGAGTATCATAATTGAATCAATATAGCTTTTTTCTTCGATATATAGAGCAAATTCATTCTTAAATGCAATAAAACTTCGAAAAAGAAAGCTCAAATGCCTACGAACAAGAATAGAATCACTTGATTCTAGATCAGAAGCCTTCACTCCGAATAAATTATTTAAAGATATCTCAGATACTGAAAATACGCTACTTTCATTATTTAAAATGATAGAAGGATTGTACATGACTTCAAAAAGATAATCAATGAGATCATTATTAACAGAGCTGCAAAAATATACAGAATGATCAACACTTTGAGAATATATCTCATTCAAAACGATCACACTGTCTAAAAATGCATCTGGAATATCTTTTGTATATAAAACTTCAACAAAAAACTGAATCATTTGTTCTTTCTCAAAAATATCAAAAATTTTCAAAACTTCATCATCATTTTCTCCATTTTTATCCATATAAGACATCAAATTACTACGAAATCCCGCAATATTTGATGTTAAAGTCATCAAATCACCATTATCCAAATTTTCCTTCATTGCACTAATCAAATTCCCTATTTTCTCCTCGAATTTCTCATTTATGTCATCATCACCATCAATGCACTCCATAATATCCCCTCTCGTCATGCGAAAAACCCGGTCCTCTTTATACCTCCCCAACATATACAATTAGGGCCGGGCCCTAAAACTTAATCGTTTCGGTTAGAACAAAAATTCAATTTTTTCATGGACAAAGCCATTAAAATGACCAAAAAACTCACTGCTGGCAAAGTTCGTCGTAGCCTTTACGACCTTATTTCCGATTATGTATCTTCTCAGATTGAAGGGAAGCAGGAATCTTTTATAGCCGAGGTTTTGTCTCAGATGCAAGAAGAGATGAAAACTGTTACAATTGAAGATAAGTCTCTTTTGGTTCAACAGGTTATATTTCTTAATATATTAGGATACGATACTACATGGGCAGATTTCATGGTTTTGGATGTAATGTCACTTGATAATTATTCATCGAAGAGGATATGCTATACAAGCGCTTCCCAAATGTGGAATTCCAGTTCAGATGTGGTTTTAATGTCGACAAACAGGGTTCATAAAGATTTGACATCAACCAACCCTTTGACCACATCTGTTGTTTTAACATCTGTTCCTCATTATCTTTCTGAGCCATTGGCTCAGCATGTTGCTAATGATATTATCTCATTAATGTCATCATCTAAAGGTATTGTTAAGCAAAAAGCAATCACTGCCTTTTATCAACTTTGTCTTAAGTATCCTGAAGCTCTTAAAGCTGGGTTCCCAGTACTTAAAACTAGGCTCGAAGATAGTGATCAGAGTGTTGTTTTTGCTGTTCTTTCTGTTCTATCTGAATTTGTTATACACAATGAGCAAATGATGGTTCCATTAATTCCAAAACTACACAAAATGCTTGAAGCTTCGAATTCAAATTGGATAGTTCTTAAGATCATTTTCATTTTAAGAAGGCTTTGTACAGCTGAGCCAAGGCTTCCCAAAAAGTTGATAACCCCATTCACTACACTTTTAGAAACCACATCATCCATTACCGTTCTTTTTGAATGCGTAAGGACAATTATTGAAGTTCCAATCACAAACACAGTTTTACTAACTTATGCCACACAAAGAATGCAGAATTTTATTGAACATGCTGATCCTAACCTGAGATATTTATGTTTATCACTATTTTTGAAGCTTATGGAAATTCAGCCAAAGATGGTAGCACAACACAAAGAAATCATCAGTCAATGTTTAGATTCTAATGATGAGGCAACAAGGATTCTTGCACTTGACTTGTTGATGGCATTGGCCAATCCAAAAACAATTGATGGTATTGTTTCGAAGATGTTTGATCACTTTAAAGATGCTATTACTCCTCAATTCAAAGATATGATTGTTACCCGGGTCATTGAAATTTGTTCAAAGAATGATTATGCATTGGTATCAGACTTTGACTGGTATATTAATGTATTAGGTGATTTTGTTGAAGAGGGTGGATTCACATGTATCGAAATGGTTTCTAATCAATTCATGGATCTTGCTACTCGTGTTCCATCAACTCGAAATAGCCTTGTGAGTTTAATGTGTAAAATATTGGAAATGAAAAACTATCGTGATGCTACTAAGCTTCTTCTTTGTTCTCTATACATAATATCCGAATACTCAGAGAATTCTGATGCATTACCAACTATTTTAAGGCATAGTATTATGTTTTGTGATGAAAGAGTCCAAGTTTCTTGCCTATCAACTGCCTTCAAGCTTTATATCAGAAGTGATAATGATACTGCTTTATTTAACGCCGAAGCCATGATCAAAGAACATATTGGTAGGTTTGAAACAGGGAATTATGCAGAGGTCCAGGATATTGCTTTGATGACAACCGAGTTAATGGAAATGCTGAGATCAATCAAAGATACAGAAGATTTCGAAATGTTCAAGAATCGCCTGATTGAAGAGTATGATGAAGATAGTCTTCCAGAGTTATCAATTCCTGATGAATTAAAGCTTTCTGACACTCTATTCAAGGATTCTGATGAAGAATTTGAAGACGAAGAAAAGGACCAAAATCAAGTTGAAAAACTTGTTGAAGGAACAACCAAAGAAATTTCCGAAGGAAAGTCTCAAAAACATCGCTCTCATCGAAAACAAGTTCAAAAAGTTGATAGATCTCAGGTAGTGATCAAGAGCTCTAAAAAGTCAGTTGTGAATGTAGTTCAGAATTCCACAAAAGCTGATCCTCTCTCACAAGCTTTTGCTTCATTAGATTTAACTGAAAACAATACACCTGTTATTCCCCGCCCTCAACCATATTCTTCTTCTCAACAAAGCACAATTAATACTCCATCATCCGAAATGAAAGCTGTTCTCAGAAAGAAAGCTAAGAGGCCAGGAGAAACCGAAAAAGATGCCCCGAAATCCTCAGAACCCCCTGTCAATGGTCCTTTGCCAAAATCAAGAATGCAAGTAATTGCTGAAACTCCAGCAATTAATGTTTTTGTGAATGAATTTCTTTGTGATAATGAGAACAAAAAGCAACTATCGATAGACCTTGAAGTGAGGAATAATACTGAAATTGAAATCCCATCCTGTGCTATTGAGTTGATTCCAACTGAAGGAATATCCTCTATTTCAATTGATCCAATTGTGAAACCAATATCTTCAAAACATTCTATCGCTCATACCATATCAGTTGAAATTTCCAATCCTGCCAAACCACAAGTGATCAAAATGAGGTTTATTCCTGTAAGCAATGTTGCTGATGTAATTGAAGCATCAATCAAAATATTCCCATCTTTCTTCTTGTTACCTGGAGAAATATCATCTCTTCAAGAAGCAGAATCATCATGCATCTTCCAAGATGAGATTTCATTGAAAATGAAGACAAAGCCACGAGATGTTCTTCAAAGACTTGTTGATGTAATGAGGGGTCCAATAATACCTACATCTGAAAAAACCTCGAAGAAACTCTACTCAAGAGCGACAACCGGTGCAATGTTTATTTGCTTTTTATCTGTTCAAGAAGAAAAGGCAACAATTCAAATCCGTTGCAATGATAAATCATCACTTGATTTAATGATCAAAGAACTTAAGATAAAGACAAATAATCTATCTAAGTAAACAACAGTTTTTCATTACCTATTTCCTAGGTTTTAATCACCAGAGAGTTCAAAGAGAATAATATAATCCAAAGGTGTTTACCTATTTTGTTGGTCCTTCAACAACTTTTCGAAAGAAACATGGTAAAAAAGAGTTGTGGTTATCGAGAGATTCCAGATGGATTATATCTTCCATTTGATTGAGGTGTAAGTTAGGGTTAATAATAAATATTGATATATGAAAGGCATTTGCTAGATGTAAATTGCAGTTTTATATGAGTTCATGCATTAATGTTAGCAATATTTCCTGCTGGTATTTCTTTTCATATTGCTACAACATCATAATCATAATAATGCAACTGTAAAATGTGTTTTGATTGAGAGCTTTTCAATCAGGAAATGTACCTACTTTCTCATTTGCGACATCAAAAACCCTTTGGATTTTGGACAATATTTAATGAAATCAGTACAGCTCAAAAGATTAATGCAACCTTCTTCTGAGGTCTATATATTGGAAAATGTTATACCCGAATCAACTGAATACAAAATATGTGGATCTATTAATACTCTTCATTAAAATATTGGATCGATAAAAAATATGAATAAAATCATTTGTTTTCTTGCTTTGTAACAATCGGCTTTCCATTTTGAGATCTTCCATAATACATGTTGCCTCTTTCTCCGTAAATAAAACAGGATTCTCCCTCTTCAATATTGGGTCTAGCTTGTCTTACTATCACGGCATCTTCAAGTGAAGGGGGCTTCTTTGAAGCAATGGATTTGGCACCATCTAGTGATTCTTCGATTATTTTCATTCTCCTATTAACATCATTAGAAAAATCTTCGAATGATTTTTGTTCAACTTTCGTTTGTACCTGTTTCTTTAATGAGGTAACTCTATTATTAAGTTCGGACATTGCTAATCTAAATTGCTCAAATAAAGTCCGCAATTCTTCTTTGTCTGCTTTTCTTTCATCAAGAGATCTGATTTGTCGATTAGAAGATTCAATAAGAGACTGAATTGCCAATAAAGAATTTTCACATGTTAATATTCTTGTGAAGAGCTCATCATATTTCTTTAAATCCGCTCGAGTAACTTCTGGCTTATGAGAGACTGCAGGTTTCAACTTCGGTGGCTTTAAAGGAACTATTGTGTTTGGTGTTTGGTTGGGAGAAAGATTCTGATTATTCTCAACTGGGCCAACAACATCAAGTAGCTGTAATGATTGTGATGTCAATGTGGATTCCTCTTTCTTGGATGGTTGAGGTTCTTCCAAATAAGATGGCGTGGCCACTTTCCGCATTTCCGGGGTAGGAGGAGTCCTAATAGGCGAGTTATTTTGTTGAGGAGTATTCTTTTCAATAATTGCATTAACAACTGTGGGTCTTTGAGTATTCTCGATTTGAACAGTGGGGAAGTAAATCGGGACAGCTGTTGTTTCGGTCTGAGATGAGACCTTCTTTGACAATTCTACTTGCTTCATTAAAAGATCTTCTATTTTATCCTCACTTCTTTCTATCGATTTGGCTAAGTCATTTATTTGTGCAGTTAAGTTATTTGTTTCGCTTTGAACAAATGCAACAACTTTCTTAAGTCTCTTCTCCATAGATACACCTTCCTCTCTTACGTTATCAGTCAATTTCCTCATATCATCAATTGCTGATGATGCATCTTCTGAGTGTGTTCTTAATGTATTAATAGCTGCTCTAGCAGCAACAAGATCTTTGTTAAACTTAACATTGTTTTCACTTATTCTTTTGTTCTCTTCTTCTATTGCATTCATCCTATCCTTGAGTTCTTGGTATCTTTGTTTTTCTTCATCACTTGTGTCCCTATGATTAAGCAATTCCAGAGCTTGTTTCATTTCTGCAAATCTAAGATTCATATTTGTTGTTATTGATTCTACTTCATTTAAGCGTGTTTCATGAGACTGTATTGATTCTAATGCAGATGCAAAGGCAGAAGGATGAATAAAATCTTTCCTCTCTATTATTGATAGCCTTGAATTAAGGTCATTTGACAAGTGATTCAAAGCAGCCATTTGTTGGATCAACGGTTCTAATTCAACTTTTCCATCTGCACCAACAGATATCTTTTGGATTGGCATCTGAATCTTCTGAGTCGTACTCATTGAATCAACTCTACTCTCCAAAGACCTGATTTTATCCTGGACTTCTGCATTTGATAAATGAATCTGTTTAAGCGCAGACCTATTATCTGTTGCCGTTTTAGAAATATCATTAGAGAGCTGGGCAGAAGTTTCTTGAATTTGGGATGATAGTTTCCTAATATTAACATCTGAACTTGCTGTGCTCTTCGTGATTGAAGCGCTTAATTGAGATAAAAGGTTCCTAATTGCAACATTGTTATCATCAGTAATCTGTTTCTTTGTTTGGGCAATTTCAGCTCGAGCAACTTCTAGAAATTGTTCAAGCAACTCATCAGTATTAAGTTCCAAGTGTGTCAAGCTTTTGGCTGGTGGCAAAAATGTTGAAGGATGAGATGAAATGGGCAATTTGGCAATTTCTTGTGGAACTTCATTCTTTGTTTCTGGTTTCTTTTCTTCTGTAACATCATTCTTTTCATCAACTTGCGATTGAGAAACTGGTGCTAGAGGAGATCCATCAATATCATCAAGCAAATCTTGAAACCTTTGATTGCGTGTGCTAGCAAGGGCTGATTCTTTATTCATTGATTCGATTTGGGTTCGAAGATCTGACATTCCCGCAGTAATAACGCTGATATCTGAGTTACAATCCTCTATTTTCTGTTTAAGTTCATTGATAAGCTTTTCATGTTCAGCAAAATCTGGAAAGATTGCTGACTTAACTTCAACTATTTTATTACCAGATGGTTGTTTGTTTTGGTCATTTGCTTGGGTTTGTTCAGTCGCATTCTGCTGTGCAATTGCTTGTGATAAAAGATTAAGTTTTTGAAGTGGAATTTCTTGTTTGAAATTCTCAATCATCGCATTTGTATAATTCTGTGAATCGACAACACACTTTCCGAGTTCATCTCCAACAGAATCCCTGAGATCCGTTAATGATTCATCGATATCCTTAATATATTTCGTTTCTTGTTCAATATTCTGATTTACTTTATCAAACTTACTTTCAATATCAGTTTTATCTGCTTTTTCAGAAAGAATCTGTTTAAGTCCATATATCTCTTTTGCCATTTCAACCATATTACTCATCATAATCCCGAAAAAATTTTTAACTTTAGATACATCAACCTCAACTGGGACAGAAAACGCAAAATTAGATTGTTCAATAAGTTCTTCAATTCTCCCTTTCGACATAATAACGAAACAAACCACCCTAAATTTTACTCTTCCTCACACTCTTTTGGTACTCAGTCTCCTTGGCAATAGTGTGGTTCTCTCTATCAATAACAGCTAGCATATCTGATATTCCTACACCTTCTCCCCTTGCTTTCATTTCCTTTTCACAGATTGCCATTTTTCTTCTAACAATGAAAAACAATTCCCTAATATTCAATAGTGCCTTAGAACAATTATGTTGAGCTTTGCCGCCCATAATCTTACATTCTGATACTAGTTTATCCATTGATCTTAATAGAATACCACATGTTGACCGGATTAAATATGGGCCTTGTGACTCTGCACTCATAATGATGGGGATGAGCTTTTCAAATGCCTCACATCCTATGGACAATGATTTAACTGCAGAATGGTTTTTTGATTTAGTAATAACCATCTGAGACATAATACCAAACAAGTTTTCTGAATACATAGATATAAAGGATGAAAAGTCTTGTCTGAGATCAATGTATTGTCTACGAGTATCAATAATAAGCTTTGCCCTTATAGATAAATCGATTCTTTTCTGGATTGATGAATACCGATTCTTTATTTGAGCAATAAGCAAAAACAGCGTTCTATTTGAGCTCTCTTGGGTAGTTTGATTCATTAATTCGTTTGCTGCATGAACGCAATCAATTGACAATAAATTATGGTTGAAATCTGATAGAGCTCTGGCGGCTTCATAAAAACCGGTTCTGGTTTGATGATTAAGCAAAAACCTTACTAAACCCACTATTGATGATGATTTTCTTGGATAACATATGATAATTTCGATCTGCTCGATAAACTGATTGATAAATGGAAGGAATTCTCGATCATTTTTCATATCATATAAGGCTTCATTCATCAATGTTTTAAAACATTGTTGGCATTTCATGAAAGCATTATTTCCAATAGACTCAGAACTCTCTTCATTAGCTAATTGACTAAATATTGTGCTAATTTTCCACAATCTAGAGAGTAAATCCCTATATCTTTTATTGCATTCATTTTCATAATCAACAATAGATTGTCGCAGAGATGAAGATGTCCTAATTGCTTGTAATGATAATTCCTCAATATTTTTTGTAAGATCTTCTACTTTTAAATCACCTTCAATTTCTTTATATAAATCCTTGCATGGATCGCAGGTTTGACTCAAGATTCTCAAATTCTCTGGTACATGTGATTCAATAGTGAAAGCAAGTTCTGATAATGTTGAAGCTTTTGCTAAATGAATCTGATTTATAAATCTTTGAATATCAACTTGAGTAGATGACCCGGGATATAATGGACCATTAAAATCGAGATAATCAACAATTTGATTAAGTGCAATTATTCTTTGGTCATCTGATGGGAACTGAGTTAATTGTTGTTTTATTTCAATTGTTGGATTAATGGTTTGAAATACAGCCTCAATTAAACTAATGCATCTGAGGCAAGATGAGGATGCTAAGAAAGACCCATTGGTAACATAAGATTTTTCAACATCTGTTAGTACTTCGTTATAGCTGATAATTAAACCCTCATGAGTTGTTATTGCCGACATACCAAGCAATGTAGAAATATATACCTTAAGCTTGGATAAAGAGGAACATGATTCAGCTAAGCTATTCTGAAACTCTTTTAGTTGATCAAGAATTATTTTTGATCTCTTAATATAAATTCTAATATCTTCGTGATCTTTTTTAGGAATAGGCATTTTAAGAGGTTCGATCAATAGAACTGGAGGATTCTTGATAAAATAGGATTCAATATCCTTAATGGAATTATTCATATTGTCTGATGAATATAAATCTAACATTTTGATATAATCTTTATGAATATCCTTATTATTAATCCTATTGATTAATTTTGATACTTCCTTTTGAAGATTCGTTATTGTAGAAAATTCATTAAAAAATTGTTGATTCATTGTTGAAAAGAACAAGATATTACCAAAATCTTTGATTGTTAGCAGGAGCTTTTGCTTTATCAAATCAATCAAGTTTTTACATTGTTCTTTTTCATTGATCCAATAAGCCTCAAAGAGAAGTAAAGTAATAGATCTCACACCCAATAAAGCAATTGGTTGTAAACATAATAATGGCGTCTCATTAATTTTGTCAACCAACATTGACATAACTTCATCTTGTTTGGCAATCAATTTGGATGAAGCTTCTTGAAATGAGTTGCGAATTTGAGATGTCTTCTCTTGACATTGCTGGAAAACTTCTGTAAGTTTCTGATGTTCACTGCTTTTCGATTTTAATTGCTGAAGTCTGCCAAGAGTAGATGATTCTTCAACAAGAGAGGCACCTATATCAGATTCCAGTTTTCTACAAACATCAAAAGAAGAATAAAGGGTCTGAGCAATTTTATCATCAACAACACGTAGTATTGAGCAAGCAATGTTCATATGTGTATAAAAAGACTTATTTGGAGGTTTCTTTGAAGTAACATTTGTGATAAATAAACTTCTCGCGTCAACAACCTGTTCAAGAAGCCTAAGAACAACGCGACATGATGCATTAATCAGCTCAGCTCTTGGAATCTCAGAAAACAAACAATATGACAAAACAAATGATGGAATTTGAATTGTATCAATATTAGCTTCTTTGGCAACTGATGTATCTATTAAATTAGAATTTCTTGAAGAAAGGGGCCTCGTTCTTAAATTTATTAGGGAGATAATTTCGATTACGTTTGGAGATAAAATCCTAACAGAACTGGATCCTTTTTCTTCTTCATACTCAAATTTAAAAGATTCAGGGCTGTCCTGAATAATACTTTTCATTTCAGAAATATTATATTGACACCAAAGAGTTGTTGACCCTTGTTTAAACACCCTTAATGATGCGTAATTCAATGAAAATGTTGATTTATCCCTGGTTTGCTTTTTCCCGATTAAACCGTGATACCATTCACCATTCATAACAATTGAACTAAAATGTTGCAAAGTCATTATAAATGAACACATATCTTCTTTAAAATTGGGCTTTTCCTTAATTTTTCGATAAATATCGATGGAATTAATTGCACTCTTTTTCAACTGTGATGGATCATCAAATATGCTTGTCGGAATGAACTGTTTAATCTCGTTTTCTATTTGAGATTTAGCCATTGATGATTTAAAGTAACCATTTGATAGAATAAAAAATGATGCTGTTAAAAAATACATATCCTTCTCAGATAAAAACATTTTTCCATTGATGAAATCATCCTTAAATATGTTTAAAAGTACTTCAGGTGGATGAATTACTATATTAATTGTCGAAGCAAAAGGAACTTGGATTGTTAATGGTAGCTTCTGGTCTAGTTCTTTTCCTTTGGCCATGATTTGGTAAAAACGTGGATCTAATAATTTATTTCTAATACAAACATACTGAATAATATCTTCTAATATATAACTGTTTTTGATTTTAATATTATTGGGCTTATTGTTCGTATCAATAACACTAATATCATGAGTATCTGGGACAATTAAAATTGGCTGATTTTGGCACTCTAAATCGTATATTTTAGTTTCAGGGGAAATGCATTCATATATATATTGCTCTTTAGATATAAATAACTGGCTTGATGGATGAACAACATTAGGATGTATCGAAATTGCATATTCCAAAATTGCAGAGCACTCCTTTTCTTTTGAAACAATAAATTGAACTTCGGGCAATGAAGTTTTCGGGAATAAAAGTCTTAAAGTCACTTCTTCTAACATAATTATGTAAATCCCAAAATTATAAATCTTAGAGAATCTAGGAGCAATCTTTATATTTAACTTATCCTTTTAGAAATATCAAATCTTGGAAATAGGTAGATTTTATGAAATCTCATGAAGAGTTATTCGTTTTGTTTAACGAAGATATAGGAAAGGCAAAGAAATATGCCTTAGAAAATGGCTTTGTTGAGTATTTTTCCTATTTGTGCTCAAGAATAATACTCAGCAAAGTGGGAGGATTTGATGAAATTATGGAAATAGTAATGACGGACCCTGTTTATCGGATATTATATTTGATTATTATTTTTGTATCGCAAAATGAAAGACCAATATTGTTTTATATTTATCAAAGAAATATATTTTCTCAAGAACAATTAGAACAGGTAATGCGAACAAAATATATTTGGGGGTGTTCTGATGTTTTTTCAGCTTTTTATAAGATAAAAAATATTTTTCAGAAAGATTTTCCGGGAATACAAATGGGGGGAAATTGTTCACAAGATATTGATGAATTATGCAAATTTGGTTGGAGAAAAGGCACCATAGGCTACAATTTGAAATATGATCAAGTACAACCAATGAGAGAAATCTGTTTTGAGCCTACTTTTAGTTTTGATAAAGAAGTAATTTGGAGCGAGTATGAGTTAATTGTACCTCCCAAATCTAAATCCATTTTAACTGTTGCTGCTCACTTTGGATCTGTGAATTGTTTTAAATTTGTATTATCAATGGGATCAACTATAGATAAGGATTCATTTATATCTGCAATATTTGGATTGAATCATGAGATAATACATTTATGTGAAGCTAATATATTTGATATTTTTGGTGTTGGAGATTTGCTTCAGTTTGTAATTAATGAGAAAGTACTCAAGTGGATTCTTCAAATGTTTCCCATTTCTGATTCTGATCGAAACAAAATAATGTTAAATGGGAATTATTCGCTATTCCACATTTCTCAGTACCCAATTTCATTACATGTACTCCTGAATCTGAATAATGTGGTTCTCAGTTCCATAGAAAATGGTACCGATTTGGAGAATACGTATAACAATTCCTTATTCTATTTTTATTTACTCCACTTCAGCATGCATGTCATTGTGGATATACAGAAATTGCTAGAGTTCTTATTTCAAATGGATCTAATCCAAATAGTTTCGGAATAGATGATGATCATTTCTTTTTCTGGGAAAAAGAACCCCGCTTTATTTAGCTGCGGCTAATGGTCATTTGGATACTGTAAAAATTTTGGTGGAAAGTCATTCTGATATCGAATTAAGAACAACAGATGAACTTCTTCCAATTTTTGTTGCAGCCCAACATGGTTTTCTTGAGATTGTGAAGTTTTTTGTTTCAATAGGCGTTCCAATAGATTATCAAAGTAGCTCTTCATACGATGTTATACATATGGCATCACTCGGATCGCAAACTGATGTTGTTAGTTATTTAATAAATATTGGTAGTGGGATTAATACCAAAAAAGTAAATGACTGTACACCACTTCATTTTGCAGTAATGGGTAATTTTGCAACAGTGGAACTTCTCTTAAAACATGGAGCAAATCCAAATATAAAGTGTAAATTTGGGAATACCCCATTGCATGAGGCAGCAGCACATGGTACACTTAGAATATTTCAACTATTATTGCAAAATGGAGCAGATTTTAACACAAAGGATATGGTTTTTTGATTAGATTTAGATTTTAATTTGCTTTTTTGGTAGAGATCCCCTTCAAATTGCCATCGATGAGAATAACACTGAGGTTTCAACATGGATTAGTTCAGTCTTTTTTAAAGATCACATTAAGAATTAAATATATGTGTTGAAAAGTTTATTGTTTCTTACTCTTATTTGAATTGAAGTAAAAAATCACACCATAAATCAAGGCTCCATATGCAATTGCTATTACAAACAGAATAATACTTGATAATATATGTGTTGGATTATAAAGAACAATATTAGCCTCTGTGCATGAATATGGGGTATAACACTTGGTAGATGTCCATTCATCATAACTTACAGTACCGAATTTCTTCATCCATTGACCAATTGTATTGATGAATGACTGGTCACGGAATGCAGGGACTCTGGGAACAGATCCAATTGTCTTGGCCCAATAGGATGTATCAACACTATTCTTTTCAATGAAAACTGCAGTATTATCAGAATTATACATCATTCTTAAAAGAGCTTCGGACAAGCCCCAGGCAACTGAATTACATTGTTCAATATTTGGTTTGGTATCAGTTATCCTTGAAAGCATTTCGCTTCCAGAGGATAATGCAATAGAATTAATTAGCCTATCAGAGAAGAAAGCTTGGCTCATTTTTTCTTCAGATATATCAGCATCAAGTTGTATACCAACCTGACGAAATGCATCCTTCAGGCATAGCATAAACTTGGCAAAAGAGCTATCCCTCTTAAGCCTCTGAGCAAGATGTCCTTTTAGAGTGGATGATGCTATTGTTTCCAACGATATTGCAAATTCAATTTTAGTGGAGTGTTGAGCTGAAAATGATGAGATAAACTTTTCCAGTCCTTCGTAATGGCAAAATTGTCCATCTGTAACTGCAAAAACAAAAACCCAGTTATTGGTCATGGGATATTTGGAAACAAGCCTCATTGTTTCTAAAAGAGCAGCAAGAGATAAACCATTAATATTGGCTCCTGTTTTTGCTGTTGGAACTGTGGCAAATGTATCGAATGGAGCTGTAATAATAGCTACTCTCTGCCTATCGAATGTAGAAGAAGAATTTATAACGCCAATTGCATTCTGGAGCTTAGTTTTTCTAACTTGAGAATTCGAAACAGATCCAATAGTTTTTGCATGTGAGAATTCTTGTGAGATTTTGTTTGCTCCATATGTGAAGTAAATAGATGCTTTGTGATTTGAACCAAGTAAAAACTTCTCTAAGGTCGTTGTATCAACATTATTATCAGGAACATTAATTATGATAGATGCCGAAGAATTAATATGCTTAACTAGCATATCCATATTATTGTTCCCTAAATCAACAAAAATAACATTCTTAGATGACAACTCCGAATCGAAACTGCTTATTGGTCCATTTACTGACGTTCTTGTTGATCCAAATTGTGTATTATTAGATATATTGGTAGTAAATTGTATCATCCTATGTGCATGAATTGTTTGCCATGAAAACGAGTGAAAAACTAAGAGAGAAACTAACATCTTTGAGTCGAACCAAACCGAATTTCCTTGTTAAAAAGTGGAGCTTGTCGATAAAATAAAGTAGTTTACACTATTAAACGATTATTTTGGGTCTTGGGGGGATTTCTTCTTCGATTCTGACATCTTCGTATTCACTTCTGAAAAATTCGAGAATGCTTGCTGCTTCATCAATCTGGTCTTTATCCATGTGTTGAGTAAATGCATGAAGGTAAGCCCTTCTTTGATATAGCTTGTTGAATCTATTCAGCATTACATCAAATATTTTGCTTACTGAGCTTGTATTGGTTAATGAGCATATTGAAAGCTTGGATTTGAGTGGTGGGTATGAACATAGGCCGATTTTCCATTTCTCTGAGTTCCAAAGCGGAAATTGCATTTTCTCTGTCAATCTATCTATACTACTTCTGACCGATGTTAGAGACATCTCTCCTCTTACCAACAAAGCAGATGCTAAATACATTCCTGTATTTGGATCTATATCACAAAGAGTTGCTTTTGCGCTATTTGCTTCGGTGAAATAACCAGCCACACTTCTTGGGGGATTGTTTGCTACAATTGGAGAAATACCTGATACAAGAAACTTATGATTTGGAAATGGGACCATGTTTGTTTGAATTTCACCCAAGTCAACATTCATTTTTCCAGAAAACCTACATCCAGCAGTTAGATCTAAAAGAAAATTCGCTACAACAGAGTTCATTTGATCGAATGCTCCACTTGTATTCATTTCAACACCACTAACAAAGCGCTGCAACGCATTATTTTCAATTGGAAAAACACAGTCAGCATACTTACATAAATGAGAAGTCGACAATGCAGAATTATATGGAGATGTAACAACATCAGTTTCTTCACCAGTTGGGGTAACAACTGTCGCCATTTTCCATAGTTTTGGATATTGGTCAGCCAAAGATTCCAATATATATGAACCAAATCCACTCCCAGTGCCTCCTCCCAGAGAATATAACATGAAAAACGACTCCAAATGATGGCATGGTTCTGCAAGTTTTCGAATTCTTTCAAGAACACTTTCAATTTGATTTGGTCCATTTTTGTGATATCCGATTGCCCAATTGTTTCCAGCTCCACCAACATCAACACTCACTGAACCACCCCGAAAAAGTGATCCGATTTTTGACGTTTGAAGTTGTTTAGTCACATTTGTTTCAGAATCTATTAGTATTGCTCGTGCTCTAACATCTTTTATATTTTCGAAAGATCCCTTTTCAGCAATTTCAAAAAAAGAATTATAAGATAAATCATATGGAGCAATCTTATGATAATTTTGGTGCTCCTCAAGAGCTTTTTCCCAAAATTTCCATCCAATTTGATTGCCACATTGACCTATTTGGAGAAATATAATTTCGGACATAATTAATAAACTGATAACATAAGTTTACAAAATAATCGGTCGCTCCGTCTCTTTTTTGAAGTGTCTTAAGTGACCTGGGGGTGATGTTGGTTGGAAAACAGGGAAAGCACCATATGGCCGAGATAAACCATCTGCTGTTGGATAAGCATCGAAATGTGTTCTGCCTGGTTTGGGCATTTCATCAAGATCATCCAATTCATCAAATTTGGAAACTCTCCTTGATTGAGAGGTTGATATATCTCTTTGATGCATTTTGAGCATTTTATCAGCATACTCATCAAAAGATTCTCCTTCTTGGGTTCGTTTAATCGCTTGTTCGATTTCATTCTTGATATCTTTTTGTGCTTCTTGGAATTCGCTCTTTTGGGCTTCATATACAGCCATTTCGGATAGGGCAGCCATTTTCTTCCTTCTCAATGCCATTGAGTTCGCTCTAAACTGGCCACTTCGAGCCACAATCTTGTTAATTTTATCATCTCCTCTTTGGGTTTCATTTTCGGCTTCGTTGATCTTCTCTTTGATTTCTCTAAGCAATATTCTTTTTTCCCATAATTGTTGTTCCTTTGAATTGATTCTTTGTTCGTATTTTGACACTTTCTCTTCAAGCTCTTCAAGTGTAAAGTCTCTGCCACAATATGTTCTCTTCCTTTCCTGTTCATTTGGTTGTTCCAATTTTCGAGTAATATCATCAACTTCAACTTTATATTTCGAAATCTGGTTCCTAAGCTCCTCGATTTCTTTGTTATAAGCCATTACTTGGGGTACTTTTCTTTGCATGAGCTCGATTTGTCTCTTGAAATCTTTCAATTGAAGTTCAAGTACTCTCATATCATCTTCCCTCTTCTTTAATTCGATTTCTCCTCTTTTCATGGCTTCTTCGTGTCTTTTGAACTGTTCGTATAAAATACATAGTGCATCTTGTTTGTCAATTAGCATCCTTCTTCGATCCGCACAGTCATCGGCATGGTTCGAATACCGTTTTTGTTGTGAGATGATCTCGAATTCAATATTCTGCAGAATAATATTAAGCCTCTCAGTTTCATTGGCTTGAAAATCAATTTTGCTTTCGAATTCATGATAAGAATTTTCGGCTGTTTTCAGATCACTTTTAGTTGCATTTCTTCTCGAAAATGCTTGATTAAGTTCATTCTTTTGAACTCTAACTTGTGCATCTGTTTGTTCAAACTCTTTTCTCAATACTTCTGTTTCGCTTTCCAAAATTCTGATTTTCTCTCTAAGTTCAACAATGAGCTGTCTTGATGTCTGAATGGTATTTATATTCCTATTTCTTTCAACTTTAACCTGTTCATATAACTTTGAAGTATCACTCATTGAAAGATGAGAAATTTCAAGCTTTCTACATAAATCTAAATAATCAAGATTCCTTTCTTTAGCAAGCTCTTTTGCATCAGATGTTTTCTTCATCATTGATGCCATTTCTCTTGCTTTTCGGTCCCTAATGATAGAAGCCTCGGTTAATTGTTGAAGCAATTCTTGTTCTTTAGCCGATAGTTGATCATGAATTAACTGCTTCCTATCTTTATCCAGCCTGGAATTCTTAATTTCTTCAATAAGTTCCATGTTTAACGACTCTGAGTGAGCAAGTTGCCTAAAAGCTTCTTCTCTTTCTTTCATTGTTCTATCGAGATCGCTTTGTAATTTGTTCTTCCGACTAATCTCAGTAACTTTATCGTTTTTGAGGGTTTCTTGTTGGCTCTGTAATGCTTTCTGCTCTAATACAACTTTTGTGATAGCTTCATCAAGCTTTTCCGATTCTTTAATCTTTTTATTGATATCCTTGCCAAGAAAATCAAGCTTTGATCGGAGAACTGATGATTCTAAACTCTTTTCATCAATTTGCTTCAGAACACGCTTTTTCTCGTTATCTCTTAAGATTTTAATATGTTTTTGTTCATCAAATTTGGTTTCCAAAGATGAAGTCTTAAATTTAAATTCGGATAACGCTGTGGACATCCCATCAATGTCATTCCCGATATGTTGATACTCAGTTTCAGAATCATGTATTGAAGTATCATACTGTTGAAGTTGCCCTTCAAGCTGTTGTAACATAATATTAACTTGTTTCTCTTCTGATAAAAGAGTATTGTGAAGTGCTTCAGCTGCTTTGGCTTTGAGTCTGAGGCTAATGGGATTTGAGCCAATTTCAAGCATCTTTTGTTTTTCATTCTTTTTAAGCTGATCATACTCGGCAATTACAGAATCAGCTTTGGTAATCTTTTCAACAAGTTCATTATTGAGACTTGATAATTCATTTATTCTCTTTCGCTTATCAATTATCAACTGTTCCAGCTCTTCATTTTCCTTTTGTATTTGCTTCTTTTGCGGTTCTAGTTTCACTCTTTGGTCATCTCTTGCTCTATCAAGTTTTCGGGCAAGTTTCTCTGCTTCTCTGAGTTTTAGCTCAGTATTAGATTTTGTTGAAACTGTTTGTTCATTGGTGGTGTCAAGTTCTGCCTGAATATTAGTCACAAATTGCCTTAGCATTGTTAATGCGGTTCGATGTTCCTGTTGTTGTGCAGCTGTGTTCTGAATTGTCGTTTTCTGGGCTTTTAATTCCTTATTTAACTCTCTAGTCCTTCTGAGAAGTGTTTGTTCAGTTGCGCATGACTGAGAAAATGCCATATGCAACTTTTTCAGTTTAAAAACAAAATTAGAATACACATCTTGTGATAATTGATCGGATTGGTAAAGTTTTCGCAACTCTTTCACCGCTGGATGGTTCTCCTCGTCAAAATCAACTTGATAATCTATATTCTCTTCATCCATTTTGCTTAACGTCAATTGCTCGTTATCAATGTAAACTTGGTCCTTGATTTACAATTTTATCGTAGAGTAAATAAAACTTTATAACTGAACACACAAAAATTTCAATTATTAAAAGGTCCAAAATCAATTCAAAAAAAATTCTGATTTTTAACAATTTTTTTCAATTGTTATCCTGAGTTTTTGAAAGATCAGTTACCCATTTTTTGATAAGTTATTTCGTAATCAATGATCACTTCACTTTTTTTTATAGTGTCATTATGCTTTGTTCTATTAAGAAGAATTTAGGCGAGCATTATACGCCCATGTATTTCCTTGGTGCTCTTGGAGCTGGTGGTCTGGGTGTTTCATTCTATATGTTCCTTCATTGGATGGTTGATCATCCTAATGTTCCTTTTGCAACTGCTGACTTTGTCTATCCATTGATTGAGAAAATGAACTTTGTATCCATTCTAATCTTAATTTCTATGGCAATGTTTGTCTATTTGGCTTATGCCCACTTCAGGCTTTTAATTTGGAATTTTTCTGAGTATTTCGAGTTCAAAAAAACTGAAGGCTACACTAATTTGATGAATTCAAACTCTGAAGTGACTTTAATGGCTATTCCATTGACCCTTGCAATGACCATCAACGTTTGTTTTATCATTGGAGCCCTTTTCATTCCAAAACTATGGAATCATGTTGAATCTCTATTTCCATTCTCATTAGCTGCTTTCTTCGTTGTTGGAATTTATGCTCTTTACATTTACATGAGATATGCAATCAGAATTATTTCTAATCCTTCTTTCGATTTCTCAAAGAACAACAATTTATCTCAATTAATAGCTCCTTTTGCTTTCAGTATGGTTGCAGTTGGATTTTCTGCCCCAGGTGCAATGAGCCACCACAAAGAGACATATGCTTTTGGTATGTTCTTCGCAATATTCTTCTCTGTTATTACTATTTCTTTGTGCATTTTAATCTTGATTATTGGTTTCAAGAATATTCTTGAGCATGGTCTTGCAAAAGAAGCTGGAGTCAGTCTTTGGACAATGATTCCAATCCTTACTCTGTTGGGAATTACCTTTTATAGACTTACCGCAGGATTTAGCCATAATATGGGAGCCACTGTTGGAAGAACATGGTATTTCCTTCTCACTTCCACCATTGAATCATTCCAATGGCTCTTCCTTTTGCTTGGTTTGGTTGTCATGCAGAGCATTGGATATTTCTCAAAATACATATTTGGTCCAGCTAAGAGTGTCACCGGATTTGCAATAGTTTGTCCTGGTGTTGCCTTTGTAGTATTTGGATTCTTTTTCGTTAATGGAGGACTTGTTCAATCAAAAGTGATTACCAAGTATTCTGTTGCCTACTTCATCATTCACTCATTTTTCTGGATTGTTCAAGCTGTAACCACATTCGTTTTATTTAAGCTTAACAATAAGCTCTTTTCTAATGATGTTGATGAACAACTTCCCCCATAATAAAAATAGAAGAATTTATATTTTCATTATCAAAGAATCTTCTTCCAATTCATTTATTTAATATGTATCAGTCAAAAAATGTTGTTTAGTAATGGAAGACACAATGATAAGTCAATGGTCTATTGTCTTCCTTAATGAATCGGATGTTAAAATTTCTGATCTTACATCAAATTACAACAGTAATTTTTTCAAATATTTTCTATGTCTCAAGTGTCTAAGACTTTGCTTTATGGTTATCGTATGGTGTTGACAATGGCCTACTCATTTCAGATTATTAGTACAGTTTTTATTAGTAGCCAAAGTAATGGGTTTGGTGGTGCCATTTCCACAAATAATCCCCTATTAAATTGTACAATATTGTATTGCTCGTTTGATTCATGTATAACAACAGCTTCTAATGGACATGGTGGTGGTGTTGCTGTTGAACAAAGCTACAAAGCAATAATTAGCAATTCTTGTTTTAGAAATTGTCGGGGATATCGCTGTCCAGGAGTTTTGATTTGGGGTATTTCAGATTCTCCAAGCCACTATTGCATGGAATCCCATAATAATTTAACCAGTGAGAATAATCCTGATATATCTGGATGTGGATCTGCATATTATTCGCTAGGTCTTCTGTTTTATTGCAACAACAATGTTACAAAGTCAACTACTAATGAAATATCTGCAGGTTTTTATATTGGAGCTAATACTAATTCAGTTTGTGGGCGATTTAATACTGTTTCTCTTTGTCATGGAATGGGTTTGATTGGACATGCAATATATAATAATGGGATTCGCAACACAATAGAATATATTAATTTTATTTCTGGTTATGTATCTCCCTCAGGAGGATTAGTTGATTTGCATGTTTTTTCGAATACAATTGTTTTAGCAAATTCTGCGTTTTCCAACTGCACATTCACCAATGCTGTGATACGAAGGGTTTCAGGATCAGTCGAGTTCATAAATTGTACCTTTGATTCTGGGAATTCAGGATCTTCATTCTTATATGCTTCTACAGTCAATTGTGTTTTCTCTTCCAACCCAACATTAAACATTCACAAGATTCTGGAAACTAGAATTTGTTGGGATGATAATCTCCAAATAATCCCTCCATTTACAAAAGTAATACCATTCTATAATCATATTCATCTGTACATTTTTGCACTTGCTTTGATTGGTTAATGTAAAAAGTAACAATTTACGGCAGATATTATCAATAGCACTGTCTTTAAATATTTTTGAGGTGATGAAATTGTTGTAAAAGACAGCTTAATGGAATGACAAGCTGGTTCATCGAAAAAATGCTTCTTTCCGCTTTGATAGAAAACCCTTTTCATTGAGAATTATTAATTACCCAATACATTGAAACTCCTTTAAAGTTTCTTTCAAGATTCCAGTTAAACAATTCTAACTATTTGATAGGATTCTTGGTCAATACAATAAATGAAATGAATTAATCATTGATTGTTGTTTCTAAACATCTTGAATTTCTCATACACATATATATCAATGGAAACATTTAACAAAAATGATCTAAAAATGGTGGGATATAACAGCGGATTTTTTAAAATATACCGAATGGATTGTTTTCCTTTGTTTTCAGCATATGAAATTCATCCGTTTTTGATAAAAGGATTAGAAGACAGTCATTATTATCGTTCCACATCTATTCAAGATTCTCTGATTAAAAACTTGGGGAAAGACAAACAATTATTATTGAATGCTGAGTCTGGTTCTGGAAAAACATGTGCATTTTGTATTGCTATTATTGAAATAATTGCTAGAAGATATTTTATTAGTAATGATCCATTTTTGACATTTAAAGGATCACCACTAGCATTTGTTTTGGTTCCAACCCCTGAACTATCAGAGCAAATTCGTTATGAATTTGATAGAATTGCTCGTTATTTCCCATTTATTATTAATTCTGTTTCAAGATCCATCGATATGCAAACAGAATGGTCAGAAGTGCTATTCTCAACAATTGTAATTGGAACACCAGGTACTATTCTGAAGTTAATTAAAAAGAGGAAATTCAAGCTTAATAAGCTTCTATGTTTGGTTTTTGATGAGTGGGACAAAATGTTTATAGATAAATATCTTCTTCAAGATATTCAAGATATTTATAAATACCACAAACCTGAACTATCATCGATAATTGCCTCATCAGCCACAACATCACATGAAGCCTATAATAACTTACATTCTATGATTGGGGAAGAATGGAAAACCCTCAAATCGTTAACACCTCCAATACAGAGGACTATCAAACATTATCTATGCAGGACCGGATCTTTTGAAAAAAGAATCATCACATGCATTGATCTTTTTAGAACAATAGATTTTCATCAAGCGATCATTTTTTGCAATTTGCATGGATTTGCTGAAGAAACAGTAAGGGTTTTGAATTGCTGTGGTTTTCCTTGTGTTTTTTTGTCTAACAAAACTGATGTAAAAGAAAGGCAAGATATTGTTTCTGAATTTCGAGATTTGCAATTAAGGTGTGTTGTAACAACTGATTTGGTCGCGAGGGGAATTGATATATCCAGTGTTAATATTGTAATAAGTTTAGACTTCCCTCACGATCCGGAAACATTTTTACATAGAATAGGTAGAACTGGAAGATTTGGCAGCGACGGAATATCCTTAACATTTTATTCAAGAAGAGAATCATCGAAGATTCCATTATTCAAACAAGCGATCAACGTGGAATTTGAGCCATATGACATAAATGAGATACCACATATTCATTTATTACCATTGCGAAATGAAGACCAGCTAGGTAATTTGAAAATTCTCCATCAAAAAGAAAATGAATCATCTCATATAGTTTATGATTATTGCGGAGTTGATGAAGAGGAAGAAGAAGGACCAAAAGAGAAAGAAGTAGAACAAAAGCCACCTGATAGGGTTGAGATAAACACATTTTGCGGGATGAGCAATGATTATTGGGATATATATAAGAGACAATGTGAGCAACATTACCCAATGTACAAATATCTCTGATGAATGCTCAGTGTACTTAAGATGGATGATTTATGTATTAATAAAATAGAAAATGTTAAGATTTAAAAGCGATTTCCCCAAATACTAAATATACTCTTGGGTTCATATTGATGAAAAATGGCATATAGTTCATCTAATACAGACTTTTCTGGGTGTGAAAAGAAATATGATCTCTTTTCTGGACTGCTAACATCGATTTTAAGTACTAGCTCTTTGCCCGAAGTATTTGCAACTAGACTAGCTTTAGAAATTGTAGAGAAAAGAAATCCACCAAGCTCTTCGCCCATAGATGGATCTGCATAGTATTTTGCCTGTTTTTGATCAATATAAAAGAACCTCCATCTCCAAATCCGGGTCATTTCGACTTTTGAAAGCTTAAGCAACGGAATAAACATCTGTCGTGACGTGTAATTCACCATATCATCAACCAAAGACCATTCGGGATGATTTACATTCCTAACAGCAAGACGAAAACCAGTAATCCACTTCCATTTCTCTTCATCATTTAATGCAGCGAAATACAATATTCTACCATCTTTTTTCGTTATTGTGAAACCACATTTTGGCTCCCCTTTTATTGGCATTATCTCCACTACGTCACACAACTTAATTTTCTTTTCCCATTTTTTAGGATCGCCAGGTTTTCCATATCGCATTATTCCATCAGAACTAACAACAAACTCCCTGTTTTTATACCCCTGCATCGCAAGACGGCCCTTTTTTTTAATGGTTCCCCTCATAATTTCTCCACTCATGTTTAAAAATTTATATAAACGTTTGTTTTGCAACAGAAAGAACCATTTGTATCCTGTTCCAGCTCTTAAATACCTAATTTTTTAAAATCCGTTTAACATAATAAAATGGAGAATAATGAGAGTGTTGAGTGTTTATCTCCCGTAGAATATGATGGATTTGTTTATTTAATGGATAAAGAAATTTTTTATAATGCTGAGGGGGGAAATATTAAGAAAAGAACGAGGATTCTTTTAAATGGAGAAGAGAACTCATTTAACGAGATGATTATTGAGCTTATTGATGATGATGATATATATTTTGTTTACAGGTTTCAAATAAATAGCAATGATTTTGAAGAATTTAAGAGATCTCAAGAGTTGAAAATTGATTTTCTCAATTTCCCAAAAAAGCTTGATGAGCTACTATATCTCAGTATGCAAGACTCAAAGGGTGTTTATATTAAGATTTATTTGGAAGATAATCAGATAGTTTTGAGTTTTTACCAAAAACTCAAACTAAGAGATGTTGTTTTGTTTTCTCTCCATCTCCAGCCAGCAGATCAGGAAACTGTCAATTCACTCATAAAATACAGGTTTGAAAAACTTCAAAATCTTCTCTTTTCTCAGCAAAGACAGTATGAAGATATTCTTAAATCCATCAATGAAAAGAACCCAAGCTTATCTAAGAAGATTCGTTCCGCTGTCGAAAAGAGAGTTGATCAGTACTTTAATCCTAATTAATAAAACTAATGAATAAGAGTATTATTAATGCAAGAATAGAACTCATTGATATCCTCATCACTTGCTGGCAAATTGAGCTGGAAATCGGCCTTCTTAACTCCAAATTTCATCATAAATTCATCTGAAATAGCTTTTCTCCTCTCATGGTATGATAAAACAATGATGGCATTGTCATATTCTTTTAATCTTTCAATCCATTTGCAAACTGCATTATAATGTCCCTTATTAAATATAGCTTCAAGTTGTCCAAACTCATCAATAATACATAGAACAGGTTTCCCATCAAACTCGTAAGAATTTGCTTCTTTTTCAGTGTTGATAAAACCTTCATTATTAAAATTGTACGGAATTATCCCTGGCTTTGCTGCATAGTTGACCATTGCAAATTTTTCTATCAAAATATCGTTTTTAGAAAGAATAAGTAAATTATATCCCTCTCTTTCATCATTATAATAATAACTGGGCTGAATGAACCCACAAAGGTTAATTTGGCTTTCAGATCGAATCCGATCAACAATGTTCATTAGTGCGTTGGTTTTTCCACTAAAAACACCTCCGGTAACTGAGGCCCAAATGAAAACCATGAAAAAGTATTTATTCAAGAATAAGAGAGAGAATTCCAATAAGGGATATTTTGAACATGCTATTCTTATATAATGTGGGGCACTCTTCAGGAGGATTTCCATTTATACGCACCCAGAGCAAAACAACGCGATTTATCGATGATGGACCTGGAAAACAATCACCTAATGGAGGGCATTGGGTATTAGAATAAGAATTTCCTTTATATACACCAATGGCATAGTGCCAATTAACAGATCCACATGAACCGTCAAGAACAGTGAATGACTTTTGTGATGATCGAACAAGTCCTCCCCACTGAGTCACGCTCCATGATATATTTATGCCTTCATATCCAACAGCTTGGGCAGAATCATCTGTGTCAAATAATGGATTCAAACTCTGCTTCCACCTATTACATCCTCCTAATTCAGGATATTCTAATAGGAATTCGAATTTCCCATTGATTTTATATTTATCATTGAGCATGTGAAGAATACTATACATATTCTCAGAATCACAATTAATGGCGTGCGAAAAATTATGCATCATATTACCGCCAGTAGAATTTATATGATATAATTTCAACCATGTTGCCCCATGCTCATATTTCGTAAAAAATGTAACAAGAAAAGCAAAAATCATAAAACAAATGGAACAAAATTTCTCGTTTGAGAGATCTCTATTCGGAGAAGGAGATGATGATATTAGATACGAATTGCATGATGTAGAGTTTTCGGTAGATAGATTAATTCGGCTTCCGTTTTTTCGGCCCTTTTTACTTGATAAGGCTGTGAAGTATTGTGAAATGTATTGCAAAAACTCTGATTTTCGTCAGATGTTATTAGATAAATCTCCAAAAAGCAGAATTATTGTTCATAGGCTGTATAAACAAGGAATATTTAATTATTCCGATATTGATCCTTATATACAAAGAAAAGATTCAATTCTAATGTGTTATTATTTTAGGAAAAACATCCCTGATTTTGCGAATTTCATTAGTTTTGATAAAAATCTATCTAAATTTTATCTATCAAAGTATCAAAATGAATCCACAATTGATAAAATGATAGAATTTGGGTTTACACCATCGAGTGTTGAGTATTGTTTGAAGTATGATGATATTAATTCACTTAGGGAGAATTTCACAACAAATATTAAATATGTTGAATGGAATCCATTTGAATGGAGTCGTAAACCTGATTATCTTGAGGTTTTATCGGTTTCAGGCTTTTTTGGTTCTGTAAGGTGTTTTAAGCATTTATTATTGCAAGGATGCGAAATCAATGATAGAGTTAGATCTTCAGTTTATTGTTCTGGATCATGTGATCTTATTCATCTTACATATGAAGATGCTTTTAATTTTCAAGAGTGTTTTCTTAAAGCAACAATTTTTTGCAGATTAGAGTTACTGATATTTCTTAAACAAAAAGGAGTTGAATTTGATAAAAAAGAAAATGTTCAAGTATTTATCTTAATTTATATCTCGCTCATGCTTCAGAAAATGGCCATTTATGTATTGTTAAATATCTAATTGAGCAAGGTTCTGGAATGAATGAACAAGACAAAATCATCAGTTTTTTTTTCATGGAACAACTCCTTTGGAATATGCAATAGAACAAGATCATCGTTGTGTTGTTGAATATTTGGTAAATCATGGAGCTGAAATAAATATCAATAATGGCATTTTATTATTCGGTATCTAAAGAGCCCTCTTCATTATGCAGCAGAAAAAGGACATATTTCCATTTTAGAGTATCTAGGCGAGAAACAAACTGATTTAAATTCTCTGGACAAATATATTCAAATTGATGATTTAAAAGGACTCCTTTACATTGTGCCTCTGAAAATGGATATCTTAATATAGTTATATATCTCCTTAGTCATGGAGCCATAATCAATCCGAGAGATGAATTGTTTCGATCAATGATTTTTCTTTCACGCCTCTTCATCAAGCTGCCCAAAAGGGACACTTAAGAATTGTTGAGTATTTAATTAATCATGGGGCTGATATTGATGCAAAAACTATAATTTTTCCAATTATATATTTAATCAGACTCCATTGTTTTATGCTGCAAATGAAAAACATATCAGTATTGTTGAGTTATTGCTAAATCGTGGAGCAAGATTATTAAATGGAATTAACCAATATCGCTTTATGCATTGGGCTGCCCTTCATGGTTTTTTGGGGGTGGTTGAAAGAATAGCTAATAGAGGAGATGATATTGATTCTAAAGATGAGAAAATTAATCATTAGTTTTTGGTAACACTCCTCTTCATTATTCTTCAAATAATGGAAATCTTCATGTTGTTGAGTTCCTATTAAATAATGGAGCAGATATTAATTCTAATAACAAAAATATTTTTTTGGATATAATAATAGAACCCCGCTTAGTAAAGCTTCATCTAAGGGTTATCTTCATATAGTTGAATTCCTTCATAAAAATGGAGCCAATATTGAAGTTAAGAGCAAAAATTTTTTATTTTCTTTATTTGGTGGACTCCTCTTCATTATTCCGCACAAAATAGTCGTTTTAATGTTGTAGAATACCTAATCAAACAAGGGTCTCAAGTAAATGTAATGAATTCGAATATTGAGATTTCTGATTCAAAAATACACCTCTTCATTTTGCATCAGAAAAAGGACATTGTGACATAGTGGAGTATCTTCTAAATCACGGGGCTGATATTGATGTTAAAGATAAATATGTTAAGATATTCCATATTCATGGACTCCTCTTCACCTATCTTCAGAAAGAGGGCATCTGAAAGTTGTAGAGATTCTTCTTAATCATGGGGCTGATATTAACATTAAAACATCTGGATTCAATTCTTTTTGTATAATATTACCCCACTCCATCGAGCAGCACATAATGGCCATCTAAATGTCGTTGAATATCTAATAAATCATGGATCAGAAATCAATCATTTATCTAATAACATATATATTCGATAATTAATGAAACACCTTTGAGATGTGCTCTTAGTAAGAATCATCATAATATTGCAAACTATCTTATTTCTCATGGTGCCATTAATCCCTCATAATGACCAGTCTCGGAAATCCAGGTCTAATTTACAAAAATTGATATTAAAAATATATCCTCAATGTTGTTTTTTATATCATTAGTTTTTTCTCTTGATGATTCTGTCTTAGTTTTTGATAATACCGGCACATATTCATGGGAACCCAATGCAAGTGGGGTGATATCTGTTCTTGTTGTTGCAGGAGGAGGTGGTGGTGGAGGCCGATACTATGGAGGAGGAGGTGGTGCTGGTGGTGTTATTTACCACCCACAATATTTTGTAACTAGGGGAACAAAATATACTATTGAAGTTGGGGCTGCTGGTTCGGGAGGGGCAGCTGGTGCCGCAGGTAAGAATGGAGGGGATTCTATTTTTGGAAATATCAAAGCCAAAGGTGGTGGAGGTGGTGCCTTTAATGCTGCAATTGGTAACGATGGTGGCTCTGGAGGAGGAGGATCGTCCTGCTGTGGAGCACCCCCAAATGTAGGTGGGACTCCATTGCAAGGAGATACTTTTGGTGGGATATTTTATGGGAATAATGGTGGATCAGGGCTTACACAACCAGATCCGTCATCTGATGGGGGAAAAGCAGGAGGTGGAGGGGGTGCAGGAGGACCCGGGTTCACTCCGCCCTCAATCAGCTCGCCTCCAGGGAATGGAGGACCTGGAAAAGACTTTTCGGCAGTTTTCGGCAAGTCTTTCGGGGTAAATGGTATTGTGGCAGGAGGAGGTGGTGGTGGCGGATACCATTTTGGTATTGGGTATGGTGGAGTTGGTGGTGGCGGCAATGGAGCGATGAATTTCGATAATGGGATTAGTGCAATAGCTAAGACCGGAAGTGGTGGAGGGGGAGCATCTCACGGATCAAGCATTGGTGGAAATGGAGCTTCTGGATTAGTAATCATTAAATTCACATATGTATCATCGCAATCCAGAAAAAGCAACTCACAAGGTTTCATTTTCTTCCTTATAACTACCTTCTTAATATAGAATCATTAAAAGAGCATTATATTTAATATTAACAGCATCCTTTAGAAGACTTTTCGGAATTGTTCAGGGTTGTAGTGACAATACTTGGAGCATTGGTGTGTGCAACTACTTCAAGTATCGAATCGAACATGAGTTTAACATTCACACCAGTCATTGCAGATGTTTTGAAAAACAAGAAATTATATTCTTTCGCAAATTGTTGTGCCCTAGCGAAGATCGCTTGATCAGCAGGCTCAAGGTCAATTTTATTTGCAACAACGAATGCTAAAGCTCTTGGTCCAGCAACGTCGCGGAAGTTTTGTAGCCATGAAGGTAAATTCTCAAGGCTTGATTGGTTTGTTACGTCAAAAACAAGAATTGCTGCAATTGTGCTTCTATAGTATATTTGTCCCAAAGATTTATACCTTTCCTGCCCAGCTGTATCCCAAAGTTGAATAGTAACAGTCCTACCGTCAAGTTCGGAAGAATACGAGTGAAATGCAGCTCCAACAGTTTCTTGATAGACTTCAGGCACTTTGGAATTCATAAGGGATGCAATAAGAGACGTTTTACCAACAGCAGCATCTCCAACCATTGCAATGCGGTATGTTTTCTCCATTCTTCTTTAAAAAAAATATCGTTTATCTGAAGAAAAGACCATTTAATCGATTAATACCGCTTCCAGAGGCGTTTCTTTGGATAATGACGTAATTACAAGGACTATGTTTGAGTCGGGAACGAATTGGTCGATCGGAAGATTTAGATTTGCGTGTGTAGCGGGTAAAAAGCCAAGATATATCTTGAAATCGGAGGTACTTAGTGATGGATTAGTGTAACCATACTCGGTAGACACTCGTTCTCTAAATTGGGCGACAGTTTCTCCAGCAATGCGGCTTATTTCAGCGTATTTTCTGCTGCATACTGGGCAATTAGGTTTTTTATCAAAAATATAGTGGACTGTATGCACTCTTGTGTTACTGGAAACCATTAAACAGTTGTTGATATTTGGAGCTCTTGCTGTCACTAATTTGAGTGCTTCAGTTGCACAAAGAGAAGCAATGATTGCCTGAGTTGATGCAATAGCGGGAATAATATGTTTAACAACACCCCTTGCCATTGAAAATGCCAATCCCGAGATCCCAAATCTTGCCGCATGCTCCTCGGCTTTCTCGAGAATCCAATTAATATGATCATCATTGTCTCCGTCAATTTTCTCATCATATCTCTCTTTTGGCCAGGCAATATCTTTGGCCCATGCTACGCAGTGTTCTGGCTGTCTTGGAGATGTTGCAATAGTGCAAAGCTGGTATTGGATTTGCGGTGGGAACAATTCTTCAAAGCATTTCATACACGCTGTCTGCGTTGGGTAAACCATCATTACATGCCCTTTCCACTCCTCTGTACCACCATCAATATAAGGAATAACCATTTCAGGGTTATTTCGAGCAATATCACACAGTTTTTCGCTAATCCAATTCCTTGCTTTGATTGAGTCTAATCCTCCAATAATAACATTGAAACCCATGTAAAATTCGTCAGGCATATCCTGTATCATACAATGGTGAGCAGTTATATTGCATGATGGTATTCTATTTTTGATAAAGTTGGCTGCTGCAACCGATTTGGGCTTTCCTACATCTGAACTCCTGAATAAAAACTGCCTGTTCAAATTAGAAACATCAATAGTGTCCATATCAATAACATCAATATTTCGGAATCCTGTGAGAGCAAGAGATTTGAGCAACTCGCACCCCAAACCTCCAGCACCAATCACCAAAATTTTGGAATCATAAAAAAATTGTTTGCCTCCTTCACCTGCCTCATAATAATCCATACAGAAGGGCCCCCGCGATGAGTACATCGCTTCTATCGCTGGTGATAACATTTTTAATTACCCTTTTTGGTAAAAAAACAATCATGAGCACCCGGTCCAGGATACCTGTCCGTTCTTCTGCTACCAGAGTCGAAGAGAAGAAGGTTTCTCAGTCGGTTTTGAATTTAGAAGCCAATACTGAGGAGGAGGAAATGCTTCTGAGGGCTTATAATAGTAGTTTTATGACAAAACCTCAAGCACTATTTCAAGTAATGCCCAAAGGGTGGACATCCAAAGCATCTCTTAATCTAATGTGTTGCTGTGCTGTGATTAATTATCCCGCATTGCTGAATGAAATCCTGAAAGATGGAAAAATTGACGTGAATGTTGGTGACACAGATATATGCTTTACGCCGCTGCACTGGGCAGCATGGTCAAATAGTAGAGAATGCATCGAGATTCTTTTAAATCATCCCAAAATTGATGTTAGTTTGGTTGATCTGCAGGGAGGCACAGCAATACATGCTGCAGCAACAAACAATAGTTTGGATTCTATAAGGATTTTAGTAGCCGATGGTAGGATAAACAAAAAACAAGCTGATGATAAGGGAAAGAAAGCGCTAGATATGATTGGAATGTACTCTAAGGATGCTTCTATTTCTGCTGAAATACGAAAGCTTCTAAACTGAGGTAAAACAACTTTTACAAGATTTTAATGAAAAAGACAGTTGGGTCTTCGATTCGGTATCCTTCAACTCCTAGTGCAATAAATAAGAGTATTGGTGCTAAAAGGTCCTTAACTCCCAGAAAAGAGCCTTCTGACAATGGATTGAGTAATAATTGCGCTATTCCATTTCAAAAGTTTTTAAGCGAGATTCAAAGCATGAAACTTGTTTCTAATGTTAATTTTACCAAATTATCTCAAGAATACAAGGGGTTGGTAAAAGTGGGACTGAGATGCGCTGGTGTTGGATCAAAACAGAACCAAATGAAGTCACAATTTCCTGACTTGTTTTGGAAAAGTTGGAATGATATTGTTAAAATGACAGAATTATTTATAAATGAGCAAAAAAGCAGTGTTGTTTCCAACATTTTCAAATCATGCACCAATTTGACAAAATATGGTACTTCAATTCTATCAAAAGCTGACTCTGGAATGAAAAAACAACATAATGTATTGCTGGAAAATATTGCACAGTTTATCAGTGATATTAAAAGTATTGTTCGAATAGATGAGTTTGAATCAAGAGATGTACTGAGTATTCTCGAAAAACATGTTGGAAATATCGTTATCCTTAATCCGAAAATCACAACATTTAAACTGTTTTTTTCAACAGTTGATACCCTTAAACAACTTATAAATGATCTTCGCAAGTCTTCCAAAAATGTTGAAAATTTTAATCAATTCATTTCTGGTTATATTAAGATACTTGAAGATGGGATATATAGACCTGGATCTGAAATTACTGAGAAACCAAAATCCAAAATTCCTCAAAATCGACAACCGTCTCCAGTAATGAAAAGAAGTGCCATTGAAATTGATGATGTATCAAAACCACAATCAGAGGAGAATAAAAGGAAGCCACCCCCATCTCTTATCAATATTGGATTAAAGAATGGAATGAAGGTACCTCCAACACTTCCAAAAAATGATAATCATCAACAAACAAAACAGTTTCCAAATAAATCTGAGAATGTTAAGCCAAGAATTGATATTAGAGAAAAAACAAAAGAAATCTCAGAAGAAAATGCAAAATTGATGCTATCTCTCAAGGAAATCGAGAAAAAAATAAATGATATTGAAGAAATTCACATGAAAATGATATGTGAAAATACTAAATTAGTTCAAGAAGTAGAATCTTCTCAATCCAAATCATACATGGAACAAATTGATTTGCGAAATAGGCATTTTGAACTGCAACAAATGAATTTGTTTTATTCGGATGAAAATGACCGTAATAATTTGCTGAATAATGTGTATAGAATGTATATAGGTTCTCAATCCAATGCTGATAATCAAGAAGCCAATGATGATATAAGAACTACTGTTAATAATTTAAAGGCCCAAATTCTGAACAATAAGAACCAAATACATGATCTATACAAGAAAAAATGTATTTTGCTTATGCAGAAATCAAACAATGAGCCAAGTATAAATGATGAACAGGAAGCATTAAAAGAAAAATGCTTACAACTCACTGGTACCACTTTGTTTAATGACTTTTTCTCTATGATTGTCCAAAATGAGACAAAATTATCTAATATGAGAAATGAAGCTCAAAGATCAACTGATAATTTAAAGAAACTGATTGAACACAACAAAGAACAATTTGAATTGTATAGAAGTCTTCATAATGCAGCAATTCAATCAAATACAAATATGATTCAGGTTAATGGGAAAAGAAAACCCATTCAAGAAACTAATGTTATTTTGGAGAACTTAATCAATGATAGCTTTGATCATCAAAAAGAGATTGAAATGATATGTCAAAATGAAACTGAAAGGGAAATTGAATTATTTAACAAAAATTTACCAGAAGCTTTGACAAAATCTGCTGAGATTTCAAAATGGGCAAAGAAAATGTTATCATATGAAGTCAGAACACAAAGTGATCTTCAATTTGAACAAACTTTATATTCAATTGTATTATCTCAAAAGAATAGCAAGAAGAGTAATCTAGACCAGAGTTTCCACAAGATTATTGAAAAGCAAAAATCTGAACAAAATGTTGTAAATGCTCAACACATCAAAATTGTGTCATATCTAAAACAAATAAATAGTCATTTAGGGGGGAAGAAAACAAATAATACCGAAATAAGTGATTTAATGATTCAAATTAACAACTTATTTAGGAATATTGTGTAATTGGGGTAATATGTAATTTTGTTGGTGTTTTCCGAATCGCATTTATTGGAGTTTATTATTCTTCAGATACAGCTATTAATAATGATTTTTTTATTGAACGAGATGACAATCCTGATGGCAACATTCCTGGATTTTTTGTGTTGGAGTGGCAATAATTGTATATATAAGAATCGAACAATAGACTATTTCACAAAAAATATATTCATGATCTTTGGTGTATGTTGTTAGTATTCTCATGAAACATAAATAAATCCTGATTTTTTTATTGTGTTTCATGAAAAAGATCTGTTGAATTTGCAATGTGTCATTTAAAAAAATTATAATTCGGTAAAGATTAATTTTCTACTCACTCTAGTGTAAGTAAAACCTTGAAAAAATCTCGCTAAAAACCATTTTTATTTGTTTAAGAAGCACCAATGGATTTCATCAATTAATTGGTCACTTTTTTCTAATGGAAGAGAAGATTTTGTTTGAGAAATATCTTTATGAAAACGGAAATGAAATTATTATTGATGATATTGAGTTTTGTGTCGATCGAATAATTGCATTACCAAAGATTCGGCCTCATAACCTTGAAAAAGCAGTGAGTATATCTATTGAAAAATGCAAATTGGCAGATTTCCAGCGAAAATTATTAGAAAAATCTAATGAATGTCCAGTTTTGATTTATCAATTGCGCAAGAGAGGGGTTGTTAGATTTGAAGAAATCGAACCCTTTTTGATAAATGAATCCTCTTTCTTGTTATGTTATTATTTTCGAAAAGATATAAAGAATTTTAGAAATTTTGTAGGAAGAAAGCAAACACCTATAGGTTTTGATGCAAATTTATTCAAAAATGAAAATGATATTGATCAATATATCGAATATGGTTTTCTTCCTTCCAGTATTGAGTATTGTCTTAAGTATGATGTGATTGGGGATTTTGTTCTCTTCGATAATTTAAGGATACAAGCAAAATGGAGTCCTTTTGAGTGGAGTTTTAAGCCACAATATCTTGATCTTTTATCCCTTTCAGGTTTTTTTGGGTCAATCAAGTGTTTTAAGCATTTATTACTGACTGGATTTGAGATCAATAAAAATGTATTTTCAATGATTGTATGTGGTGGTTGTTTAGATCTATTCCATTTGTATCAAGGACCAAAATTTGGAGACATTGAGACTCTTTTCAAAGCATTAATGTTTTTCCGATTACCTTTGTTAGCTTTCATGACTGAAAATGGATCTGATATTAATGCTAAAGGTAAAGATGATTGGACTCTTCTTCATAAGGCTGCTATTTATGGTCATCTTAGTGTTGTTGAATATTTGGTTAATCAAAAAGTTGATATAAATGCGAGAACAAGAGATGAAGATACTCCTCTTCATTTAGCTGCTGCTAATGGTCATCTTAGTGTTGTTGAATATCTAGTCAATCATAAAGCTGAGATAAATGCTGAAACAAGAAATGAAGAGACTCCTCTTCATAGAGCTGCTAACAATGGTCATCTAAGTGTTGTTGAGTATCTAGTAAATAAAAAAGCTGATATAAATGGACAAAATGATGGTGTTGAGTTTTAATAATTTATTGGACTCCTCTTCATAGAGCTGTTGCTAATGGTCATCTTAGTGTTGTTGAGTATCTAGTTAATCAAAAAGCTGATATAAATGCACAAGATAATTGTATTGTGGTTTTTAATTTAAATGGTCTCCTCTTCATTTAGCTGCTGAATATGGTCATCTTAGTGTTGTTGAATATCTAGTTAATCATCAAGCTGATATAAATGCAAAAACTCAAGATCGTTGGACTCCTCTTCATATGGCAATTGAAAAACGTTTTCTAAGTGTTTTTGAATATCTAGTTAATCAAAAGGCTGATATAAATGCGAAAACATTAGATGAAGAGACTCCTCTTCATTATGCTGCTAAAAATGGTTGTCTTAGTGTTGTTGAATATCTAATTAATCAAAAGGTTGATATAAATGCAAAAAATAAGGATGTTGAATACTTATATTTCATGAGACTCCTCTTCATTTGGCTGCAAAGAATAGGGATCTTGAAATTGTTGAATATCTCATTAATCAGAAAGCTGATATAAATGCAAAAAATAAAGATGGAAATACACCTTTAAGATTATTAATGGGTAGAATGTATTAGGGGATTTAAACAATTCCAATATTCTGGACACTTATTAAATTCCAAATAGAGACTGCCTTCAAATTGGGAAATAAACTCGATTTTAATTTATTTCGTAACCCTTCTTCTTTCCATGATAACCTTCTTCCTGCTAATTTCATTGTGAGTAAAGATTCCCATTTATATTTCGATAACATGATTCAATATATATTTAATAATGATCAAACCATGAAATCATAATAATAGGTGAATCATTTATATAGCTCAAATTTCTTCTGAATATGAGTCGAAACAATCAATGTTTAATGAATAATATATATATCAATATTCGCTTGATTTATTGAATTAAAGGTCGACATCTTCAGACCATTCCATGCCCATTTTCTTCTCTTCACGTGATTTGGCCCATTCTCCACGAAGTCTTGATGATGATTTACGGACGGATTGCTTCTTCTTGTTAATAAAGTATTTATTATGATCAAGATTGTATGGAAACTCAAAGTCTTGAGCAGTGGGCGGATCGGTCATTTCAGCAGATGGGAAAACAAAGTTCTCAGTAGCTTCTTGATCAGTTGTTTCTGATGATTCGCCTGATGAGTAAGATGAGCTATAAAATTCTTCGTCGGTCATTTCTTGACTCTCTTTTTCTCTCAGTCTTTTAAGTTCTTCCTCGGCTGCCTTATCTTGTAAAACTTTTTTATACATTGAAAACTCTTCTTCTCTGTACTGAAGGAAAACTTCTCTTAGGGTATTTTCAGCATACTTCAAATCATCGGTTACAAGGAAGTTGTCGAAAATAGATCCAGCCTTAGTCTGATAAACTTCAATTCCAAGATAAGAAATATCTTCGAAAACACCAAATCCATCATCTTTAAGATATGAGGGATTGGGAATAAGCCTAGGAGTCCATTCGCCCTTATAGTTTGGATTTGGAATCATGCGTGGCTTCCAAACACCAAGATAGTCTGGGTTTTGAATCAGAGGAGGTGTCCATTTACCTTGAACATGATCTCTCCATTCTGGTGGCTGAACAGCGTTAGGATCTGGAATAACCTCTCTTTCATCCCATGTTATTGGCTTATAATCATCTGGATCTGGTATTTCTGCTCTATTATCCCAATCTTCGGGCATGAAATCTTCAGGATCTGCAATCATAGCAACACCGCCTGTTTCAAAATCGTTATCAAGATCGCCAGACATTACCTTTTCGCCATCAAGACGAATTTCATAAGATCTGTTTGCAAAAATGATAAGGGTGTATGAATGTGTCAATTCATCATGGAAAGCATCAATAAGATGATGAATATCATAATTTGTACCGTTTCTGTTAACTAAAAACATAAGTTTATGAGTATTGGGCTTGCAAAGTTCTGGACCAAACATTATATAATATGGAGTCTGAGAATGGAACCTAATTGGCTTCATTTCAGGACCCAATAATTTCACATATCCACCTGAACATTCATATCCGCCTTCAAAGCGAACTGTGAATTGAATAATCAAATCTTTTCCAGTTGAGTTAAATTGCTGCTTAAATTTAGAAGAAATTTGATACCAACCGCAATCTTCAATTGTCTGAATACCACGTTGAACGCGCTGATTTCCATAATATGCACCAGCTGTTTGTCGAAAAGTGCCCATAATCGACTCACCTCTGGTGGGACGATGTCTACTATATACCCACCTTTGTTCCCAGTCATCGTCTTCAAATCTTTCTTCGAAATATACTGTGGAACAGACTGAAAGAACAAATAAGCACAACATCTTTGGCTGGTTGTTGACGGTTCCTCTGAAAAATGGCGGTTTTGGTGGTTATTTTACAAAATTAGATACGATTAAATAAATTATACAAAATTTATTGAAACAGAGCTCTCAGATGATAAAATCTGAGAGAAATACTCATCAGTATAGAAGAGTTCTTTTGTTTCGCTATTTTCATTTCTGGATTTTGATATTATTATGAGAATAACAATTACACAAAGCAGAAAGAGGATGGTTAATACTAAAGGGAGGGATTTTTCGAGCGATTTGAGAAATGCAATAATTGGGGATTCTGGTATGGGATCTGTAGCGAAAAGGAAGCATGGGTTTGGGTTTGCAGTAAGAATCTTGGTTGTGGCACTTGAGTCGAAATGGAAACGCTCAATGGTAACCCCTGATATTGATTGTGGGAAGTAATCGAATGTAAAATTATAGAAAATTACGACTGCATTGGTTATTAATTCAGCCAAGTTCTTATTGATATTCTGGGTCATGTATCCATATTTAAAATCAACTTTGGATCTGTGCTGAATTGCAACGATGGAGTCTCCGTAATTACCACAAATTGATGTATGTACAAACTTAGTATCTTTGGCTCCGGTTCCACAATAAATTGCTTTATCATGTGCACCTGTGCAATTCTTTATATGTGTATAACTAATCAATAAGCAATCTGTTTGTTGGCAAAAGAATGCGCTTCCATGATCTTTCACAACATTATTTGATGAGTTAAAAAACGTTATTCTTGATCCAAAAAGCATAGATGTAAAACCAGCAGATCGCGAAAATCCCATTTTGTCATGATATGAGCACTTTGAAACTGTTAAGTGATTGATCTGCGCTTTGTTATAAGTAATCAGGAGTAAAGCCTGAAATGAAGTTTCAGGGCTCGTTGAACACGATGTAAAACAAAGATTCGTCATCTGTGCTGTGTGTGATAATATGTATGCACCTCCGCCTCCAGCATAAGAATAGCATTTGTCAAAATGACAATTTGTTATGTTTGTATTCCCTGTATCAACTCTAATTGACAATCCACCTCCATATGTATATGTATTTTTACATTTGCAAAATATACATTGATGAATTGATACCAAATTGGCATTGGCTATTGAAACTGTTGAAAAAAAGTTATTATTATCATATTGAGCATCTTTTATCTCAATTGGAGTATATAAAGATGATAAATATGTGCTTCTCAGTGAATGAAAAGAAAAACTCGTCCTATGGATATAAAAAGCTGATGAAAAGAGGTTAAAAAAACGATTCTTTGACATAAAAATATTATTAAAGGATATAGAACGCGCAATATTGATGAATGGTGAAGAATTTTGATGAGCATGTATCAGGAAACTAATGCTAAGATTTCTCATTGAAAATTGTTCTAAATTCACCTTATGTGTCAGGTTTGAGTATTTTACAATGACAATGGTGAATTTTTCAATTAGGTTTTATTCTAAGGTCAAATTTATTTACCCTTTCCAATACAATGATTTACCCTTGGGCTCATCTCCTGTGATTATTATCGCTTCAATAAAAATGTTTGTAGGAACCGTTTGTAGAGGAAAGATAAATACAGTTGATAATGAAAAAAGTCTCTGTTTGTCGCATTCCAAACAGGATTATACATGATTTAAAAAGGAGAGAATGCGAAGTAACGATTATGGAGAATGGCAGGAGGATTCTTTTTACATTTGTTGGAGAAAAAGATCCAATTTATTGCATTATTCACCAGTCCTTGGAAGTATCAAGTGAACTTGTGCTTGTTGAGAATGGGGTAATAAATGGATCGTTCTCTATTAACGATGAAATGAGATTTGATTTAAAGTTTGTTGGAAATTCTCCAATTCGTGAAAAAAGTACTGATATTATTGAAGCTCCAGCGAAAAGGCCAAAATATCAAAAAGAAAATATTAAAGAAAAAGCGCTATTTCCCAATATGACGATATCTGAGATACCTGAGACTCAATTGATGATGGCATATGCCAAAAATGGCCTGGTTAAAGTTCAAAAGCAAGAATCTCTTGAACTTAAATTGTCAACTATTCAAGCAATTATATCTTGTTTGGTGAAATATTCACAAAGAAACAAAAGCTACACTAAAGCAAGAAAGTATCTAAACACAGATTACACAGACCTGAAGAGCATGATAGATGGGTTGAATGGTTTTATTCTGAATTGTAATTGATGAGAGAAATAATATATTATTTGTTTATTAATTATGTACCAACAATCATATCATATGTTTGAATTTGTTGATTTAATTTGAAACATAAAATAGATAAACACATGTAAGTAGATGAGGCAAGGTAGCCTAGTGGGAAGGTTCACATGATGTGAGACCTGGGTTCGATTCCCAGCTTTGCCCTGTTTTTTCAGCTGACTAAACACGATTATTTGTCTTATAATTTGTGATAAAAATATTAGTGTAAAATTGTCACATTTCCATATGAAAGAAAGGGTTGATTTTGAGAAGCTTCTATACACTGATGAAAATGAAATTGCAATCCTAATTAATGATATAGAGTTTTGTGTTGATCGGATTGTGATGTTTCCTGGTTTTCGTCCTCATCAACTTGAAAGAACAGTGAAGTTGTGTATGAGGCATTGCCAAAACATTGATTTTCGATATAAATTATTAGAAAAATCAAAAAATTGTCCTGTTTTGATATATCTATTGTACAAGAGAGGCGTTTTTGTTTTTGAAGAAATTGAACCTTTTTTGAAGAATATATACACATTAGTATTTTGTTTTTATTTCAGAAAAGAGATCGCTGATTTCGATTCTTTTATTCGAAACAAAGTGAAACCAAATGGTATTGAATCATTCATCATGAATCCAAGTGAAATTGATCAAATGATTGAATATGGGTTTCTACCATCAAGCATTGAGTACTCTCTTAAATATGATGATATTGATTCTCTTCGAGAGATTGGCAATATAAATCAAAATGGTGCTATTTGGAGTCCCTTTGAGTGGAGTTTTAGGCCAGATCATCTTGATTTGTTATCATTTTCTGGCTTTTTCGGTTCAGTCAAATGCTTTAAGCATTTAATAATGAATGGACTCGAGATAAATGAAAATGTTTTTTCTATGGTTGCCTGTAGTGGTTGTTTTGATCTGTTTCATTTTTGCCAAAGCTCAAGATTGCCATCAATGGATAGTGTATGCAAGGCATCGGAGTATTGTCACCTGGCTTTGTTGTCTTTTATGATAGAATGCGGATCAGATATAAATGGAAAGGACAACAGAGATAAGAATTTGTTTTTGGAAATACTCCCCTTCATTCAGCTGCTGAGAAAGGTCATATTTGTGTTGTTGAATATCTTGTGAATCAAAAAGCTGACATTAATTCTCTTTCAAAAGGATATAAATCTGGAACTCCCCTTCATTATGCTGCTGAGAATGGCCATCTAAGTGTTGTTGAATTTCTTTTGAATCACAATGCAAAAATTGATGCAATTGGATATAATGAATTGACTCCTCTCCATTCATCATCTGAAAGGGGTTATATTAAGGTTGTTGAATATCTAGTACAACATGGGGCAACAATAGATTCTAAGAATTGTTATAATGAAACTCCTCTTCATAAATCATCAAGAAAAGGTCATAAAAGTGTTGTTGAATATCTTGTGAAAAATGGATCAGATATAAACTCAAAATGTGGTTATAATTGGACTGCTCTCCATTGTTCATCATTCTATGGTCATCTTAGTATTGTTGAGTTTCTTGTGGAGAATGGAGCCAATATTTATTCCAAAGATAATGAAAATATGACTCCCCTTCAATGTGCTTTTAAGAATAAACAGCATAGTGTAGTCAAATATCTCGCAAATAAAAAAGGAGATATTCAAACAAAAACTTTTTGAAGAATATCCATTTAATATTACTTTCAATCTCTCAACATCAACTATTCATATCAAAAAATTTTGGGCTCAAAATCAGCCTGAGCAATGTGGCAATAGCATAGCTTTTATGCATAGTTTTAACAAAAAATGGTCTGTTTTGTAACATGGATGCAATCTTCCTATAGCTTCAAACCTGTTATTTCTTTGAAATCTTGAGTTTTACAGATCCAATAATGTTTTCAATCTTATCAATTTTTTCAAAAGAGATTTGAATAGAAATCTATTTAGGCAAAATAATATATAGAATTAATTAAGAATGAGTTTTGAAAAGAGTAAAGAATTCCACTCTCATTTTTATCAGAAAAATGGAATAATGATGAAATCTATTTACTACATACATTGGTGAAACTATTGAAAAAATGGTGGTGGAGTGCTGGAAACATAAGGATTCTCTGGGTCATTTAATGTTCCGAATGCCCCTCTCATCATTTCTGGAGATGGGGTGCTTGATTTGATCTGAATCATTGGTCTTGGTGTTTGAGGCACAGGGATAACTGTTTGAATGAGCGACCTCAACAATTTACATGTAGGTTCACTCAGAGGCTTATCTTGCGTTTTCTGTACAATTGAGTCAATTTCTGATCTATGTTCATTAATAACTTCATTAATAAATGGCGCATTTTCCAATTTTATAAAACTAAACATCTGAGAAAGCTTAAAATTAATCAAATCTGTGCTGTTTTCTTGAGTCATTCGATGAAGAATATGAGTTATTAAAAACCTGGTATCAGATATCTTAAAACGAGGAAGTTTTGTTTTAACTTCTTTCATCATTGAGAATGACCAGGTGCCAGAATCCATTTCAGCTTCTTGTATCAGACGAGTTGCTAATTCAGCCCGCTCTGACATACTCATATAACTATTACTCATATTTCTGAAATAATCTAGTTTTCTGTTATCATTCTCAATCACATTGAATTTTTCCGAATTTACATCTTCATAAAAAGTGGTAGATTGGACGATAGAGATTCTTCCATGATTGGTTTAGGTTTAATAATTGACATATGCCCATTTGTCACTCCATTTCTTTGAGAAATAACTCATTGAACTGAAAAGTCATGTGGGTAGGTAAAACAATATATTATCGATTCTTTAAGAATTTTAATCGACGCTATTTTCTTTGATAAAACAATACATAGGCAGTATCAGTTATGATTCCATTCTCAGGTGTTTTGTATACAGTCTCATCATTAAATGTGGTCCAATAAGATTCTTTCTCTGAAAAATATGTGGATGTGTAGTGGCCGCCGGATAATATACCAAGGTGGTTTATTACTGCATAAAGTTGGTATTTTGTAGATACCCCGTTTACAGGCCCGATAATATGATTAGCCATATCAATCTCAAGTGCATAGTCAACAAATGTTGTTAGTTTTTGCATTCCATTCTCTGTACTAGAGAATCGCTTCAAATGGAATATTAAAACATCAGGAACTGACCAGATCTCAATTTTTGCTGAAGCAGTAACAAACTTCTTGCATTTGGGGCAAAACCATTCATTAAGGTCATCAAGCTCTGTTTCTTGTGATAGGTTCTCTATACAATTCATCAGTGTGAGAGCTTCTTCATTCACTGGTTTGGGAGTATCGTACTCTCTATCAAGAGGAAGCAGAGCCCCCCAAGAAAATCCCTGATCTCTACATGCAAATAATGGATTAATATTGATTCTGATTGACTGTTCAGATATATTTTCAACAATTGAATCATCTTTCAAAGCAGCATCAGGGTCAATCATGTGAACTTTGAACTTTTCATCTGGAGCATAGTCCTTTACTATACATTCAAATGTTTTCTTTTCTAATCGTTGGAGCTGATCTGTAAAAGGATACTCTGTTGGCTCATATAGATATTGCAATCGCTTTTGACATGTGCTTAGCACAGAAGAATTTGTTTTCGGTGTTGGGATTAAAATTGGCCCTTCAATAAATAATGATTTTTGTTTAGGAGGCTGTTGGATTTGAATAGAAGCTAGCATATACTTTGGAGTATCTGGGGATATTTCAAAAGCAAAATAATCAATTTTCTTAAGCTTATCTGGAACATGAACCCTAAAATCAGATACCACGTTTTCATAAGGGATCACTCTGATCTTTTGAACTTCTCCGAATCTCTTTTGAACATCATCAGATATGTTGTCTTCTTCCTGCTTTGGTTTAACATATATTTTTGCAATGGGTCTTTTTTTCTTCAAATCTAAGGGAACATATAAATATCTGATTGCCACCAGTTTTTCAGTAATTAATGGAAGGGTGATAGATACATATGGGTCAAATACTACCCGTTTTTGTCCACAAACAGCACATCTAATCTCACTACGGAGTTGGCCATGAAAAATATCAACAATTCTACTTTCATGAGCTCTTTTATGCCTTCTCCATGATGCTTCAGCAATATGGATATCATTTGCACCATCTCCTTCAATTCCTTCAGTGTAAACAGGATCTTTAATCTTATTCATATCTTCATGAAGGCCATCCAGTAATGATAACAATAATTCTTGGGAATCATGTTGATACGATCCTTTAAATCTTGGAGCAAATCCATCAATTGCACTTTTAACATCTTTGGGATTAACAACATTGTTCTTCCTCATCCATATCTCATTAGCTAATGCAGCAAAACTATTAACTAAAACTCCTGCAGTTCCCCTTCTATTAGTTAAATTAACATTCTTTCTCCAATCATAATTCAAAAAATATGTCATTAGAATTTTTGTATGAATAAGACACTGAAGAGAACTATTTAAATAGCATGTGTTCCCCAAATTAATCATGCCAACAAGCCCATTTGTAATTGCATTGGATAAACTGGTATCGATTGAACTAGTCATTGTAGAATTGGTACGAGAAATTATCCTTTTTGTTGTTGATCTTTTTGGCCATTCATTTTGTTCATTCATAACTTCCACAAGTATCTCCTGAGTATTAATTAAATTAAACTCATATAAATACTTGGTATCTGGAAGAGGCATTAGATAATTGCGGTTCCAATAATCAACAAGTCTACATCTTGCTGGGTTAAGTTCATAAAGTTGACATATTCTCTCTTTTAAAGACGATATAAGCTCATATCTATGTGAGACCACAATCTTAATATTATTATCATGAACAGCTTTCAGCCTCCATCGGGTAATAATGGGATATGGTTCCTTGGTTTCTGGGTTTTCAATAACTTCAACAGATATAACAGGCCCTCCTCCATACCAAGAATGTAATAAGTCCCATGTTGGCTTCGATACAACTATATAATCATAATCTTCGGTAAGTGTTGCTTTCAATGCATTATCCATAAATAAGTGACTATTATCAATTTTTTCAAGTTTTATATCTGGCTTTTTTGAAGTTCCTTGATATCCTGTTAGTGCTTTCCACTTTTCAAACCATCTTGCTGATAATATATTAACATTAATCCCATTTTGAATAGGATTCTTTTCTTCAGATTCAATAAACATATTCACTTGAATTCCAGGCAAAGGCGCATTTTTCTTTCCCATTTTTATTAAAATATTATTCGAAAAAATGCAAAAGTGCAAAATACTAACGGGGTTTAAATTAACCTGTTTTACTAGAAGATTTGGAGCTTCTGAGTGAAGCCACAATGATCCAAAGGATTATTGATACAGTTGTATAATAGTAAAACAGTGACAAGCCAGTTGCGTGAATATTGAACAAGAAAAACAGGCAACAAGTAAGAGAAGTGTGCATTAGCATTGGAATGACAAATGAATATGTGCGACTGAAAGCCCAAACAAGAAGTATCCGATAAGGAATCAAACCAAAATAATGAAAGAATAGACCAGGTAAAAACTGTGGAAGGCTTAATCTGCCTTTATCATCTCCACAACCCCAAAAAACTGGTAAGAAATGCCATAATCCCCAAATTGATCCAATCAAGAATCCAGACTTGAAAATTCCATATTTTGGGAGTAAAAATCGTGCTGCAAAACATGTCCATCCTAGTTCTTCAAGTATCCCTCCTCCAATTAACCCTGATAACAAACCAGTTATAACCAAAGTGGATTTATCCTCATCAATTAATATTTTTGGTGTAAAATCGTGCGAAAAGAAGCTTAAAATATATAATGAAAAAATGCATGTAATTGGAATCAGTACTATTGAAAATATATACCATAAATATGATAATCGAACTTTCGCTATTATGTTTTTAAGAATTTTTAGACCAGATACACCCTCTTTCCACCAAATAATACCAAAGCTAGTAATTGTTGGACCTAGGAGAAATGGTAAAAATGCAATGGGTCCAATCCTTGAAAAATCACTAACTGAAGCAGGTATTCCTGTATACATTGATATAACAAATACCCCACTCCAAGATATTATGAATGTTACTACAAAATATAAATTAACAATATTCATTAACAAAATATGAAATTGAAATAAATTTTAATATCACTTTGAGCATTTTCATTGTATGTTGTATGGCATTATCATGTGATCCATTTGCATGTTAATCATTCATTGGTGTTTGTGAAACATTATATTAAAAAAACATTAATAAAACCAATAAGATTTCTAATGTTGAAAATTTGCTCATCCATATGCTTGGTTTGACAAATGGAATGTATGGTTTGACAATAATAAGAAGAAAAGAAGGTTTGAGAAAATGTTTCCGTGAGAACCACTGAATTGTTCAATGTTGATGCGGAACCAAATGAATCCAAATGATATAGAAAAGAATTTAAAAAAGAAATACTCCCGGAATTAATGTAGAATAATCGATTCGTGTTATTTAAGAATATGCAATACATGTACTCAGCTGAACCGCTCCAAACAGTGATTACCCCATATCTAGATGGGCTATTGTTTTGAATTAAGTTAATATATCTCACTATTCCAGAAATAGCACTTGAATAAATACAATAACAATCTGATGAAGAGTTATTAACGAAGGTTGATTGAAAAATAAAAGATGAGCTTCCATCAGAAAAAACCATGCTTGATACCCATATAACTTTATTTCGAGAACTATTAATTGATTTAATTGACTGTGTACCTTTGTATACTCTAAATGACTCATATCCATCTTGTAGTGTTGAGCAAGAAGTTATGGAAACATATTCTATCATGTTGGAATTTGTTGCACCAAAAATTGCAAATTGATATGTGTTTGCAGAACATTTATTAGAACACACTCTTGACACATTGCATTTTTCTGATATAAAATAGATTGCACCCCCTTTCGATGTAACAGAACAGTTAAAAAACATTGAATAATATAGATTCATCGACACTGCTTCCGTTTCGAAAAAAATAACTCCACCGTTTCCACTAAAAGTTGAAAACCTTGAAAAAAAACAACCAAAAACATTTGCAATAGTCTCAACAGAAAATGATGATCTCCCGCTAATCAAATATTGATCAATACAGTAAGATGTCTCATCACAAAATATGAACAGAATAAAAAAACAAAGGTGCATTTGGAAGGCAAATCATAAACAATTCAAAATATTCTTTATTGTCTAGAATTAATGTAAGCTCTAACAACTTGTATTATATCCATGCAGCCACCCATTGCCACTTGAATTGCTTGATCAATTGTGCCAGGATCTGCTCTCCCATTAACATCAGTTTCAACGATCTCATTTTGTGAAGGCATTATTGTAACTCTTACTGATGATTCATCAGCAACGAATGGTTTATACTCACCATTAACCAAACCAGCAGTACAAGAAACGACAAAATCCTTCATTTCAATACCAGCATCAACCAATGCGAGCGATGAAGCAAGTGTTATTGTATCAAAAAGGGAATTTCCTATTGCTAATACAGATATACATATTTTGATTAGAGTTTTAAAATATGCAGTGTGTCTAATTGCGGCTTTCATAATATGTTGAAGCTTGTGTTGAATTGTTTCCATTTCAATATCTGCGTTCCAGGCGTCTTCAACACAAACTTCAATAATTCCAGATAAAGCATATTCTTGTTGCTGCATTGAAGGTTCCATGGGACCATATACAGATACAATCACTTTAGAGCCATTCATTTCAATATACGATGATCCTGAAGACCCTTTTATGTCTCCTGTTCTTATTCCAATGTTCATTTAAATTTCCCTTTTAGGGTAAAAATCACCAGATTTACTACTCGAATGACTGAATCATTCTTGAGAATGCCACTGCCATGTTCTGTGAGTCAGCTCTGAGACGAATAAAGCCCGAAATGTTTCCTTCGTTGATTTCAATGTTTATATTAATGACGATCTCCTCTCCAAAGAATGATTTGGAATAAAGGTTTGTGGTTACAAATGGTAGCTCTTCGTCTATCTCACCAATATTATAGAATTTCATTACTTTGCAAAGCCTCTCTACATACTCTTTGAGAGATGAAGCAGTGCAATTAATTGGTATCTTTTTCTCCCATTCAAATTCATCCCATTTATTCCTGAAAGATATCAAATCCATCTTAATGCATTCCATATACTCTGAGGATGGCACTGTAAACACTGAAAGAGGCAAAAATCTTCGCTCAAAACTGGGGCCGATATCATATACGATGCTTCCAAAAACTCTTCCAGCTTCAGCAGATGTAACTTTAACAGAAAATGTGACAGATTCTGATGAACCTGGTGCTAATGATAGTGGTGCAGGTCTATCTATCAACTCAAGCCGACCAACACAATTTAACTCAATATGAACGTTTGTTAAGTTGAGAACAGTTTGGTTTAAAAGGCGGAAGGATAATGATATATCAAACTTGTTAGAAATAGTTCTGCATTCACAAAATATTGGATCGCTAGTTCCTGTCATTTGGTGAAGTTCTCCAGAAACCTTTTTTATCTTTTTAATGGGTTTGGAGCTGCCTTCGAATTTTTTACCTAGGATTGAACTGAAGGATAATCTTTCATCTACAGCAACAGATGCTGATAGCCCAGCCTGAACTGGCTTGACAACTAACTTTTGTTGTTGTTGGTTTATATACTCTATATAGTACCCTTCTGAGGCTTTGACAATAATACTCTGAATGTTGGGGTCATTTCGGTTCTTTATTGCAGAATATGCAAATCCAAACCTTCTATCTTCTAATTTTGAGTTTGGAAGAGAAACCAAGTATTCAATAAAAGCAAGAGCCTTTGGAATATTACAATTCTCCAATCTACAACATATACGAGCAACTGATACCGCGATTGAGGCAGCTAAAAATTGATCGTTTTGAATCAACTTTGATGGGCTTTGGAAAGAAATATTGTCGTCATTCATCCTTGTAACATATGTTCCATCTGCTAAAACAACTGTAGTCGCATCTTGCATGACTTCTTGTGTTTCAGATGATGAAAACATATCACATATCAGATCAACAGATTCCTTCTTTGAAGTCATGATGGAAATTAAAAAGATTGCAGATCTCATTACTCTGCTTGATTTGATTTGATCAAGAAGATTCTCAATGTGTCCAATTACTATCTCTCTATATTGTTCATTTGAGTTGGCTGTTTCTCTAATAATCATCATTGATTCATAAGAAACATTAAAATCAGTATCAGTAACCAATACTTTAACCCCATCATAGACAACCTTTAAAATCTGTGGGAATGAAGATGAAATTGTCCTGAGAGATTGTAATAGAAGTTTTGTAAACTCAAGAGCATCCTGTTTTTCGTTTTCGTTATTTCTTAATGATGTAGCTCCTTGGAGATGATGAATTAGGGAAGAAACAACATCCATAACATTTGTGCTACTTGTCAAACGAGGAATAAGTCCAAGGATCTTTTCTCTTACAACTTTTGCTTTCAAAGCAACTAATAGCTCTCCAACAATAAAACTGGCAACACTCATATGTGTAGGTATTAATTTTTCGATCTGATCAGCAATACTGAGTTGTAAAGATGAGTTGGGAATAGTTTGTAGTAACCCACATAAGGTAGAAAATGCTGCCTGTGACGCAGTTGCAGATTCTGTTAAATTCAATAATGTTAAAGCTGCTTCCATTTTAACAGCAGGAGATGGAGATTCCAAGAGCTCAAGCAAAGGAGGCAAATATGCTGCTTTTCTCTTATCACTGCATAAAGCTTTAATAAGAGATGTGGCTGTGATTTGCATTGGTTGGGATAGCTTTAAAAGAGATCCCTCAACTACTTCATCCAGAAATTCGGCAGCATAATCTCTTGATATATCACACAAAACCAAAAATGCAACACGTTTGCAAGCAGGATGCTGTTCTGTTCGTAATAACTCGGCGATATCCGATGGGGCATCAGGAGCCAGGTGAGGCCATCTCTGATGAATTCTACCAATAGCTACAACTGCATGCCTTCTTACATAATCTTGTGGGTGTGAAAGGGATTGAGAAACAAAAGAAGCAAGTGAAGAAATCAAATTCGGTTCATTAAAACGAGAAATAAAACGAAGGGCCGCTGATCGAATGTATTCATTAGGATGCAATAAATCTTTCCCAATGGCATCACATATAAGCAAAAATATTGGTTTCAATTCTCCCTTCCTATCCCTTGTCTCAACTATTTCAAAGTATAAAAACATGAGTTTCTTAATTTCATGATCTTTAGAAGGCATTACATAATTTATAATAGTTATTATGATCTTCTCAGGAGGATATTCACCTGATGCTTGATATCGGATTAAATCTTTCAAGGCTTGAATCTTTTTTTCGCGATTATCATTCTGTTGGAGATTTTCCTCAATTTCTTCCCACTTGGGAGAAACTTTCTCACTAGGAGGACAAAGAAAAGGTGCCGTTTCTTCCATTATAAAAGTGGTTACACGGTTGAAAAAACTCTCTATGAAGCAAATTTTTAGACCTGAGGAGCACCTTCGGAGGACTTTTCTTTGGAGAATTTTGGATACACAAAGAATGCTACAACACCTATCACTATCAATGTAGCTAAGCCAATGCCTACATATACCCAAGGTGATGTGCTATCTTTTTCAGTGTTATCAATGTTAACTGATGGAGATCTTGCTGACAACACTGCCCCTAATGTCCATTGTGGTTCAACATTAGCAATGGGGAGTTTGTATAACAATTTTGTTGCTGGGTAAATACCTCTTTCGAAGAAATTCATTACAGCAACTTGTTGAGAGAAAGAAGCATTCAAAAATGAGTATGTAGGATCATTTGCGTATGCTGTAGAGAAATTTTGCAGTCCAAAATCCAATGTTTCTTGCTTTAAAGAAGAAATGGTTTCTTCAGAACGAAGTTGGAGGAAGGATGCAACATATGATGGCACTCCAAGAACATACACAACAGTTGAGGATTTAAAGTCTTCACTTAATGGTACTTCTCCAAGTGATGTATTATGGAGAGAAAAGTTTTTATCCTTCTTATAAACAAGGTTCGAATACAATTCATAACATTGTTGGTAATCTGAATCCCCATCGAATGATTTTGTTGTTCCGTCCGCGAGTTTAAGTGATAAAATACTTCCGTTAATTGCACATGGTGAGCTAGTAATCGAATTGTTATTTAAATATTGATGAACAACACCAGCTGCATCATCGTATCCATATCCAAGCCAAGAATTGCAAAAGACTTCATATTTCTTTTTTGCAATCGTTACTGTTTTTACATATGGAGCAACTTCAGAATCAGTTGTAGTTTGTTCAATAGCAATTTGAACAGAAGCCCCGCCCATCTCAAAAATTGGGAATGTTTTAGAAGAATTGAATACATTAATCCATCTGTTGACACCAATCCATGCAAATAGAGCCTCTTCATATCCTTCAATAACACGAAATTCGTTTCTATTGGCAGAATAATTTGATATAGAGATAATATAAGAATAAGAATCATCAAGAATAGACTTTTGCTGGTCAAGACTGAGCTTTCTCATTCCTGCAGTACAATAAAGAATAATTGATATATCTTTGGGATTTAAATTCAAAGCTTTGCAGGAATCATTCAAATAAGTGATAGCAGGATCAAAAATCTCTTTGATTTTGTCAGAATTATTAAATGCACCAGCTAAAGGCTTCTTAATGTTTTTGTAGACTAGTGTCCCATTATTAACTGCTTGATAAAACGTCCCTGGATCAGCATCATTGGTATATTGATACATGTAAACCCTTGTACTACTACTTCCAGCATCAAATATTGCAACATATGTCGAGGTACAGAGCCCAAGAATGCAGAAAAACATCTGACTTTGGATTATTTGAATATTCTTAGTGATTACTCAAACCAAAGCCAAGTCGCTCACAATTGAGAAAAAACCTTTGAAATTACTTTTGTGATCACAAAGTGCTCACAGTAATCGGCAATGTATTTTGAAGCAGTATTTTTAATGACGGACGTATCATTTCTAATCTAATCAAAACATAGAATTAGAATAAGTGGGAGCTTCCTCATGAATGGGGAATCATGGTTTTGGGTTATTCTATAAAGAAAACAATTATTTGTGCTAATGAATGATAAAACAAATGTTTCTGTTTGGCCAATAATAACATTTGTTGTTTGATAGTTATTTCCGGATATTACATCAATCACGGAGTTTTTAACAACAATACTTCCAGAATGGGAATATAAAAGTACAGTATGGGAATTGGATTTACAAATGCAGTTGTCAATTGTTGTCGCTATATAGTTATTAAAGGTTCCAAGAGTATTTGAACTACCTCTAGTGTTGTTAATTATATTCAGAAAATTGAAATCTCCTTTATTCGATGTAACATCATGATGATAACCAAGAACATTTGATCCAATTGAAGAAATAAATGTAGAATACTGTATAAGATTTCCCACTCCAGAACAAAATGCACCTGATCCCCATCTATCTAAATAGTTGTAAGAACCATTAACCGAAGACATCCTTAATTGGCAGGTATAAAACTCAGTAGAATGATATCTCACAATGGTTGATTCATTTGAACACCAAGAATATGATACATAATCTAAAAATACTTTCATATTTGTTGATTGGAGAGAAATTGACATCGCTTGGCCATATGTACTTTTGCAGGTGTAAAAGCAGGTGTCCGAAATATTAAATCCCACACAATTTGTGGCATAAACACCACCGCCATTAGAGGCTTCACATTCGACAAACATTGAATACGATACAGAGATCATTGTAGCTGTTGAAACAAATAGTGCCCCGCCTTTGTTACTGGTGTAGCAACTCTGGAAAAGGCACAAAGTGACTAAAACTGAAGAAGGCCAACCAGATTCGGATACAATCCTGTTTCCAATATAAAACCCTGAAAACATCGACATTTTATATCTTTGTGAAAATTTATTCAGAAATAATATGTAAAACTGCGACTTCGGCTACATTATTGAAACGTACCAGGGGTTTTATCAATGGTGATATCCCTATCCCGTTTGTCACATAAAGGAGCATATTACCTACTTGATATAAACCGAGCGGGAATTTCCTTCCCATTGAAGGGAGAAGCACAGGACCTATTCCCAATGGAGCTACGCATTGACCTCCATGTGTGTGACCACTAAATTGTAGATCAAAATACTCATGTGTGATAGATGCTGTATCTGGTTCATGAGAAAGGAGAATGTTCAGTGAAGAGTTCGGCTTTTGAAGAGTATTCATAATTCTATGACATACATCAATGGTTTTGCACGATGTTATTCCTGTTATAGAAATATCTTCACTAAAAACAGTCTCATTCCTTAATAATTTGATTCCCATTCTCTGGAACTCATCAATAATCATGTTTCCAGCACATCGATCATTATTTCCAAGAATTGCATATACTCCTTTCTTTGCTTTGAGCATAGATAGCCATTTTGTTACTTTTTGCACATTATAGGATGATATTGAGTGAGTTCTGTATCGGGATATGTAATCTCCTGTCATAAAAACATAATCCACATCCAAAGAATTGACCTTATCAACGATTTGTTTCATCTTTTTCTCGGTAACATATGGGTATGGCCATTGAAAATGCACATCACTAATCTGGGCCACAGTGAAAGAGCCAAATTTTTTTGGCACAATTATTTCTTTATATGAAAACTTTAAAAAAAAAGGTTCAATATGGGCATAGGCCAAAAAGCCAAAACCAACAGTCAATAGAAAAACACCAAATTTCGTACAGAAAAACTTAAATATATCCTTGATTCGAAACAAAGAATATCCCAATATCGGGGTAAAGCATATAACAATGGTTATTACAATACGTTTACGAAACTTCTCCTCAAACTCAGATAGAGGTGTTAGTCTCTCCCAATTCATCAATGTTTACAATGTAAAGTTAATTCTAAACCGATCAATGGATCTCATTGATAATAATACTAATGACGACTCATCAAAATCGATGTTTTCATTTAACTACTACCGACAATACTTTAATGTAACCACGGAGGACATATTGGTTAAGATTCGAAGTACTTTAAGTTTTCGAGAATCAAGAGCCTTTTTTAGTAATTCTCAGCAAGAAATTTTTGGATCAATATGGGTTCCAATAACATCATCTTTCATTACCTTGATTTGCGGACAATTATTTTGGATTGTTCGAGGAAAAAGTCGGCCATTTCACTTGTCAACAGGTATTTATATCACATGTCTTCTTTTTGCTTTTACCTTTGCCTACCCATTATTATATAGAGCGATTTCCAAGGCTTCAAGTCCGCCAGCTTATATTGCGCTGTGCTCTCTCTTTGGATATGGAGTTATATATCTAGTTCCATTATCTATTCTTAGGCTTATAATATGGAAGAAGATATCTTTCATTTTGATTTCCCTTTTTGGTGGTATCTCTTCATATTCATTATTCGTTAAACTTGATTCATTCCACAATGATTTCGATTCCAAGAAGAAGATGTTCATGAACAATATTATTCTAATGGGCGCCAATTTTTTGTTAGTAGTAATTGTTGAGTATATTGCTTTTAAGTAAATGAATTGATTATATGTATAAACACTAATGTCCACGTGAATGGGAAATATTTGTTCGATTGGGGACAAAATTAGCATCCGGGTCAAAGTCGTCATCGCTTGAGGAGCCACAAATTTCAAGTAAGTGATTGTGGAGGGAGTCATCTTTCATAAGCCATGAGCTTTCATCACATTCATCATCTGATGGTGGATTTTTTATGAAATTTGGGAATTCTCCAAGTTGTTTTTTCATCGCACCCAAAAATGGTTGAACACCCTTGATATCAGGGAAAAATGGATGGACTCGTTTGGAATTGCCGAGATCATCTTCATTGATTTTCTCTGGAATCGGCTGAGGTCTGCTTTTATCTAATTTAGATCTTTGTGGGATCATGCAGAAACTAGATAAAAATGAAGTTCGCGCTTCACGTGTTGATTTAAGTTGAGCAAAAAAAGATTTGGAGTGTCTAACAATATCCACACATTTTGGTGTTCTAGAAGGTGGTGTATATGATTCTGATGATGGATTCTCTGCAATTTCCATTATAATATTTGCTAATTGTTGAGAAGCGGCAATATGGTTTATTTCAGCGAAATTAGTTTTCGGATTCGACAATAGCTCCACGGAACATGCCATATCAGATGCACTGCTTTGTAATAAATCTCGAGCCGGATTCATAAATTCAAATAACGAGAAACCTGTTTCTATTGCAGCTAATTCTGTTAATAAACGCCTCTTTTTATCATTTAACTCATAATTTTCCTCTCTAATAGGCTTTTCAACCATTTCTGAAGTAGGAATCTGAAACCCTAAGTTATTACTCATATAAAAATTTAATCCAAAATCATTGGATAGAGATTCCAATCAGAAAACAATCTCTTACTCTAAAAAAGTAACTAAAAAATGGATGATTTAGAAAAAAGTCAAACTTGATAACACTATTGTCCCATAATTTTTGTAAAAATTATATTATGGGAGCAATTGCCATGAACTAATGGACTCATGCTTCAGATTATTCAATGAAAAACCTAGCTGGTTCTCACATTTTAAACATTTTGCAACGAAAGAAGCATCAGTATTTCATATTATTATCATCCCAAAATTGGTTAAACAACAAAATGACTGTGGTAAAATTTCTCACAAATATTTTGATGGATTGTTCAATAGTGAGCAACACATCAGCAAAATTTACTCCAACAAATGGTTGTTTTTTCGTGGTGAATTCTGCCTTTATTTTGATTCATTCTGTTTCCCAAGGTGGCGGTGCTGTTTTTTGTCAGAATATTAATTGTAATCTTAGTATTTATGAATGTTCCTTTTCTCAAGTGACATGTGCTTCACAAAAGAATGGAGGTGCTATTTTTTTCGATTGTCAGAGTGGGGGTGAGTTTTTAATGAAATGTTCAACCGGGTCCAAGTGCCAAACTGGTGATAGTGGAACTAATTATGAGTTAGGGCAGTTTATTTTGTCTTATGTATCGAATAGTAAGAAAAATACCATTGAAGATTTGTCAATACAACAATGTTCAATTAGTACTGTTGGAAAAAGAGCAGGATCCATTTATTTTGGATATGGAGATCAAGTTTCAAGCAGAATTAATTCTTCATATAATTCTGTTTATTATCATTCTTCTATTGTATATTTATATGCAAAATCATTAGTATCTAACTATTATTGTTCGTATTGTTGTTCTTCACAACATTCCATTTGCATCAATTTTTGCGGAGGACTTAATTTCAGTTTTAGGTTTTCTAATGTAGTTTCAAATTCTCAACAGCAAAACTTGTATGGTATTCTGATTAATGGAGGGACTTCTGGTCTTGATACAACAACCACTATTTCTAGCTGTATATTCGTTGGTAATCATAATCGCCTCTTTCATAGGGCTGGAGGTAGAATGAACATTTATAATAGTTACATACAAACATCATATTCATCAAATGGAGCATCAATTTTCTCGACAATCACTGTTTCTGATCCCCAAGAATTTACAGTTATGCTTATAAATTGTTTCAATATGAACAAAGAAATTACAAAAAACATATTTAGTAGTATTATAAGGTTTAAGAATTTTTTTATTCTATTTAATTTCCTCTTTTATTAATGGGTAGATGTTATTATTGAAGATCTTAATATGAATAGTAAAAAACTGCAATATCCTTGTGTAGTTTAATAAAATTTGCTCATCATTCCAAGAAGTGGAGACTCCGCCTTGTATTCTGCTATGACTGATTAAATAGATCACAAAAAAGGCATTATTTGCTCTCTATCACATTAAATTTAATCAGATTGAATTGATCCAAATAATTCAACATGATAAAAAACAATATGATCAGTGCCGAACCAACCCTTACTAGTAGATGTGATTCTAATGTACCTGTAAGGCTTGTTATTAGGTTGAACTGAAAAGTCCTTTTGGGAATTTGGGTGATTAAAAATACTATCACTGTTCTGGAAATCGGAAGTACCTACTTTGTTATCAAAGATTTCGAATGATGATCCATCTATTGATCCCTCAACTTTTCATTAACCCTAATATAAACATTGATTGAGTAGGATGTAATAGATACCTTTGTTTGTTTGAAATCAAACGGAATCCATGAATTGGGGATATTTTGGCTGTTTAAGAAACTATTATCATTTTTCAAAACATTTTTTAGATCATATGAACCTGTAATTGTTTAACCTTTTTTTTATTAGTTGCATCTTTGGCTTGAATTTGTTTATTTTTCTCGTTAATAGCTGGTTCATTTGCTTGAATCAACCTTGCATTCTCCGCTAGTTTCCAATCTTTTTCTTGTATTAGATTATTCTGCTCTCCATTTGTCACTTTTGAAGAATTGATATCCAATTTCAACTCTTGGATGATTTTGTCTTGATTTTCTTGCCTATTATTCATCTCGTTAACTGTTTGTTCATATCTTTGAGAAAGTCTCTGGATTTAATCTCTCATTGAAGAGAATTCTCTTTGGAATGAAGACAGAGCATGATTAGTGTTATCATATATATCATTTATGTCTTCAATAGACATGATATGGATAAAACTGTTCAGTTCAGAGAGATCAGAAGGTTTTTGATATTCGATCTTGTTTAGAATACACTGAGCTCCAGTTCCGTGATGTTTCATACATCCAATAAAAAATTGCTCTAAAGAAGATAAAGAGAAAGTCTGATTAGAATGAGCAAAAATGCGACATAATGATGGAAGAGAAACCAAACATAAGCTTGGATTCTTCAAATATGTTTCTATCTTTTGAGTAATTGATCTTTCATACTTGGAGAAATCTATGTAATCATTATGGTCTTGGTCTTGGTTTTGTATTAGGAGGGAGAGTACTCTCTCAGATGAATCATAATTAAGAAGTAGACAAAGAGAATCACAATGAAGACAATTGCAAATATCATAAACATCACCTGCTTTTTCAACACTTGGATAACTGATTCGATTATGAATCAGATCTAGAAACACTTCAAATGATTCTCTAGAATATGA
>Ga0074193_1000558_pt1 | contig 59314 bp, 68 predicted proteins | sample EPASupsiteHSE605_FD_64523 | JGI IMG/M metagenome (GOLD analysis project Ga0074193, IMG submission 64523) | Bioremediated contaminated groundwater from EPA Superfund site, New Mexico - Sample HSE6-05 | ecosystem: Environmental > Aquatic > Deep subsurface > Groundwater > Contaminated ...
CTCTTTATTAGCCAAGGCAATATCCTTGCCGGCACGAATAGCTGCTAAGGTTGGCAACAGCCCTGCGGTGCCCACCAGTGATGTTACGACTATGTCAACATCCGGATGCGTAACTGCAGCGGTAAGTCCATCTTCCCCACTCATAACTGTGCATTTAACGCTAATATTTGATTTCAACCGTGCTGCAGCCTCTTGATTCTGGAGGACAGCAATACGAGGCCGATAAATAGCAACTTGTTTTGCGAGTAATTCTGCGTTACTTCCGGCAGCAAGAGCAACCACTTCAAATTGCTCGGGCAGTGCGGAGATAACCTCCAAGGTCTGTACCCCAATGGATCCCGTACTGCCCAATATGGCAATTCTCTTTTTCATATGTATTGTACTCCTTTAAAGCAGCTCTATTTACACTAAAAAAACCCGTATATAGTAATATGTCGCAGGTATCACGAAAAAAATACTATCAAAACGATCAAGTACCCCGCCGTGGCCTGGAAATATTTTACCAGAGTCCTTTACACCGGCGAACCGTTTGACTACTGATTCAATTAGGTCCCCCAGCGGTGCTAAGATACCGATCATAAGCCCTAAAATAGCACTGTGTTCAATGGGTAGTTTAACGGCCATTCCTACAGATACGGCGACAATTAAACTGCCCGCAAGTCCTCCTAAGAGCCCTTCAATTGTTTTACCGGGACTAATATCTGGACAAAGTTTTCTTTTGCCAAGGGCTGAGCCAATAAAATAGGCAAAGGTGTCGCTGGCCCATGTTGTAAGAATCGCAAGCCATGTGAAAACAGCGCCCAGCGGCATTTGCCCAAAAGGCGTCTCTGTCAGTTCTGAGGATACATTTCGTAACAATACTAAAAATGAAAATAGCCAAGCCACATATAACGTGCCTAATACCGTAACCGCTGCATCAGGTACAGTAAATGTGTCTTTATTAAAGATTAGCTTAATGCATACACAAAAAATTAATACGGTAATTAAAAAACCCATTTCTTCAAAAGTACCACAATACGCCACGGCAATCATCAGTAATCCCATCACCGTACTAATCGTTAATGAAGGAGCAAAATTTGATCGCCTTAGCATGGTCACAAATTCCCATAATGCAATCAGTGTTAATATGCTCACAACGATATAATAAGGACTACCTCCGCTGTTTATTAAATAAATTGCCGCAGATATGCCCACTGCGGCAGTTAATAACCTTTTGCCAAGCATCTTTTCACACCCTATGTTTTAGTATTGATTCCACCGAAACGACGGTTGCGGCGCTGAAAATCGCTAATCGCCTGGAGCAAATGTTTTTTGGAGAAATCTGGCCATAAAACATCGCAAAACCAAAATTCGGTATATGCTAACTGCCAAAGTAAAAAATTACTAATTCGATAATCACCACCGGGACGAATTAACAGATCAGGATCCGTCATTTCTCCAGTAAATAAATAACTAGCAAACATTTTTTCATCAACATTATGCAATGTAACTTTCCCCTGCATTACGTCAAAACAAATATCATTTACCGCATGTAATATTTCAGAGCGTCCACCGTAGTTGACCGCAATATTCAAAATTAGCCCCTGGTTTGCGTTCGTCCGTGCACGGGCACGTTGAATTTCTGCTTTAACAGGAGTTGCTAAAGCATCTAATTCGCCCATAAAACGCACTTGCACCCCTTGCTTATGCATTTCCTCAATTTCTTTCTGCAGATATTCGATAATCAAGTTCATTAAGGTACTTACTTCATCTTTCGGACGTTTCCAATTCTCGGTAGAAAAGGCATACACAGTTAATACTTTAATACCTAACTCCGAGCATAATCTTACCGTATTTCTTAATGCATCGACTCCAGCCCGATGTCCAAAGGTGCGCGGCATTCCCCGGTTTTGTGCCCATCGGCCGTTACCATCCATAATAATCGCAATATGTTTAGGTAACCGGTTCATATCAATTGTCTGTTCTTGGTCCTGTTCGTTTAATCTCCGTTTAGGGCGATTCCAGCTAAACCACTTACCAAACATAATATCCTCCTGGATTGAATTAAACAACCCCCTCTCCTGTTGAGGGGGTCCGTATAACGTTACTTGGCAGCCCCTTTCATAGATAAGCGCAATCCTGCGACCAAAGTAACGGATTCGTTACCGTTCCAGCGCTCCTGAATAACATATGGAGAACCAACTAGCTCGTTTTTCACTGGCGTCGATACCGTAATGATTTTTTCTAATGAGATACAGCGCCGCATTAATTCATGCTGGGCTTCTTGTAATGGCCAACCAACAAAAATAGGTGTAAGCATAGTATTATTTACACTTCCATAATCTCTTTTTCTTTATGTTCAGCAGCACGATCGACTTCTTTGACATATTTATCTGTCAATTTCTGTATTTCCTCCTGTGCCCGCTTATTTTCGTCTTCAGAAATCGTTTTATCTTTTTCAAGTTTTTTTAGGACATCATTTGAATCCCGTCTCAAGTTACGCACTGCAACTTTTGCTTCTTCCGCTATTTTCTTAGTAGTTTTCACGAGTTCCGTTCGACGTTGCTGAGTGAGCTGCGGTATATTAAGTCGAATTGTATTGCCGTCATTATTTGGAGTGAGTCCTAAATCGGATTTAAGGATTGACTTTTCAATAGCAGCTAACATCTTCTTTTCCCAAGGCTGAATTATTAACATACGCGGTTCAGGAGAAGATACGTTAGCAACTTGATTTACCGGAGTTGGAGTTCCGTAATAGTCTACAGTAACTCTTTCCAGCATCGCGGGAGTAGCACGTCCAGCACGAACGTTACTAAACTCTTTCCGTAAATTCTCGATTGCCCTTTTCATTTTTTCTTCGGTCTCATGTAACAGTTCCTTTGTCATACTATTTCCCTCCCACCATCGTTCCTAGATCCTCGCCCATCGCGGCATTATAAATATTTTCTACTTCGTCAATGCTAAATACCAAGATTGGAATTTTATTATCCATACATAAGGATGTTGCAGTAGAGTCCATCACTGCCAGGCCTTTGCTCAAAACGTCCATATGCTCCAACTCTTTGAATTTCTTAGCGTCAGGGTTAATGCGAGGATCCGAATCATACACGCCATCGGCATGCTTTTTAGCCATAAGTATAACCTCTGCTTCAATCTCAGCGGCTCGTAATGCGGCGGTAGTATCTGTTGAAAAATAAGGGTTCCCGGTACCTGCCGCAAAAATAACTACTCTTCCCTTTTCGAGATGGCGCAAAGCCCTCAGGCGAATATACGGCTCGGCAATCTGCCTCATCTCAATGGCGGTTTGCACGCGGGTAATAACATCATGATGTTCCAATGCATCCTTTAATGCTAAAGAATTAATTACTGTCGCTAACATCCCCATATAATCCGCCGTACTTCGATCCATCCCTTTTGAACTTCCAGATAGGCCACGCCATATATTGCCGCCTCCGACAACTATCGCTACTTCCACATTATGTTGTCTTATTTTGCTGATTTGGCTGGCAATAGAATCGACAATCTCTGGATCAATACCATATCCTTTGGAACCAGCAAGTGCCTCACCACTTAGTTTGAGTATTACGCGTTTGTACTTGGGCTGCATCATCTTTAAAAAACCCCCAGTATCGAAATGTTCTACGTATGATCGTTAGATTCCTGTTAAAATTTTCCATAAACACATATAATATGTGCATCTGCTTAGAAACTTGGCTTTATCAAGCCTCTGGGTGGCAGAAATATAGTTGCCTAATCTCCAAAGGATTCTATCATGGTAAAAAAAGGAACACGCTCGTGTTCCTTTTATTATAAATGTTATCTAAGCGTTAATGCAAGGTCGTCCATATGAAAGGACTTCTATTTCGTTACAGCGGACATAACCTCTGCAGCAAAATCGGTAGTTTTCTTTTCAATACCCTCACCGAGCTGAAACCTTACGAAACGCCGGATAGAAATATTTTCGCCAATCTTAGAAATTTTTTGATTCACAAGCTGGCGAATGGTACTATCAGGATCTTTTACAAAAGGTTGTTCTAATAAACATACTTCCTTGTAATATTTCTCAATACGCCCAACCACCATTTTGTCAACAATATTTGCAGGTTTTCCTTCGTTTAATGCTTGATTACGTAGGATCTCCTTTTCGTGCTCAATAACGTCAGCAGAGACTTCCTCTTTGGTTAGGAAGGTGGGGTTTGCAGCTGCTATATGCATTGCGATATCACGGGTAAATTGCCGAAACTCATCAGTTTTAGCAACGAAGTCTGTTTCACAGTTTATCTCGACGAGTACACCGATGCGACCGCCACCATGAATATAGGCCTCAACTACTCCCTCAGCGGCAACGCGACTTGCTTTTTTAGCAGCGGCGGCTAGCCCCTTTTCACGAAGGTAGTCCACAGCTTTATCCATATTAGCCCCGCATTCGCCAAGAGCCCTCTTACAATCCATCATACCAGCACCGGTACGTTCCCGTAATTCTTTGACCATTCCAGCGGTTATCACTAAAATATACCTCCTTATGTAATGTAAAAGGTAAGGGACATAGTTTGAGTACTAGCCCCTCCTAGATCACCTTACCTTTATCTTCGTTTAATTACCTATTCGGCCATTTGTTCGCCTTGGCGACCTTCAATTATAGCATCAGCGACTTTTGCTGTAAGTAATTTAACAGCACGTATCGCATCATCGTTACCAGGTATTACATAATCAATTTCATCAGGATCACAGTTTGTATCAACAATTGCCACGATAGGAATACCTAATTTGCGTGCTTCAGATACAGCAATGCGTTCTTTACGAGGATCAACGATAAACAAAGCACCAGGTAATTTGGGCATTGTTTTAATACCACCCAAAAATTTAGTAAGTTTCTCCTTCTCATGTTTAAGACCGAGAACTTCCTTTTTGGGCAGGACTTCAAACATCCCTTTTTCTTCCATGTTTTCAAGTTCAACTAATCTTTTGATACGCTGTTGAATTGTTTGGAAGTTTGTTAACATACCACCCAACCATCTTTCGTTGACAAAAAACATATCGCAGCGAATTGCCTCTTCTTTTACAGCTTCCTGCGCTTGTTTTTTGGTACCAACAAAAAGTATCGTTTTGCCTTCAGCCGCTGTTTCTTTGACGAAATTGTAGGCGTCCTCTACCTTTTTTACGGTCTTTTGCAGATCAATGATATAAATACCATTGCGCTCAGTGAAGATGTAGGTAGCCATTTTGGGGTTCCATCTTCTGGTTTGATGTCCAAAGTGGACACCGGCTTCGAGTAGTTGTTTCATAGAAATTACTGACATATTATACCTCCTAGTTTTTTCCGCCGCCCCTCGCATTTCCTACTGCAACCTTTCTCAGGCACTCGCAGTAAGATTAAGGAACGTGTGTAATAAACACTAAGAATAATTGTAACATGCTTGGGATCAAATAACAAGCATCCTCATGCATAGTTATCATTTTTAATAGTATATCTAATGTCTACGTCCAATATTTATCAATAGTCTAACTTCACTATAGGCAATTCCCGTTGCTTTACTTATTTCATGTATATCCATACCGTGTTCGGCTAAGTCAAGGACAATACGTACTTTCTGATCCTCTGGGCGCTTAACCTGCTTAACAACAGCATTAGTTTTATCTTCAAATTCAGGAGAACGGTGGATAATGTTATTTTGCACTGTCTCAGCTTGTAATAATAAAAGTTTTAAGTGAGCAATTTGCTCCTGTGCTTTTAATAAATTCAGTTCCATACGCTGGTGTTCTTGCTCAAACTGTTCTATCATCGCGTCGGCGGTACCACGCAGTTCGTACTGTAAATCTTGCACTGACTTTGTAAGCGTTTGCTCATCAAAGTTAACATAGCCAAGTTTCTCTTTAATAACTTGGCGGTAATTGTAAATTAAAAAAATAGTTAAAGCGGCCATAAATATATAAAAAGGATACATCATTCTTTACCACTCCACTACGTTTTAATGTCAATATGGCAACCTAAAATAGTATTAAGACAATCAATGACTTCCTCTTTGGTGTTTTCAGGATCGCTTTCTTGGCGATCTTTATGAGGATTTTCCCTGCGTCCGCGCCCACGGGAATCCTGATCTGTTCGAACACGTTGTCCTTCTGTCTCATTTGCTTCTGAGACACGTTTTTGTCGTTTTTGTACCTCTTGCTTAAGCTGCGATGCAAATTGCTGCTGTTCAATTTGCGATTGTAACTCCTGTGTGTGGGATACCCGATGGATCTCGGAAGCTTTCGGTATTAATACTTGCAAATCGATTGGGCGGATTGTCATATAGATCCCTCTTTCTTACCTAGTTAAAAGGACCAATCTTCACATCTCCATCCTCACCATACAATGTTACAAAAGTCATTTTATCCCGCACCGGTAGTATCGCAGAACCAATTACAATCTTAACTCCAGGATGGATTATTTCTGAAACTTTTATTTTACCATATTTTAATTCTTCCATTTGGGTTTCAATGTCGCTTACCCGCTTACGAAGTGTTTCATTTTGCCCCGCCAGATTATAATACGATTTGGTAACCTTTAACAGCATGTCTTTTTTATCGGGTGTAATAGATCCATTAGCTTCCATATTTTTCAGTAAGTGCATCGCTTTTTTAGTTTGATCTAATTGGTGATCCACCGCTTTTAGTTCCTTCTTATTTTTAACAAACTCGTCACGCAACTCTGGATTTACACCGACTTCTAAGGTGGTAGGAGTGGCTAAATGTGACCCAACTAACCGCGTCTGAATTTCCTCCCCGGCTCTAATCACACCTCCGACGATGATGGCCTTTTTCCCGTTAACAATAACACGCTTACCAGCACTTACAGTGCTATGTAAAATAGCCTCTGCAACGGTAACAGTATCCTGGGCAATCACGTTAGCATTTTCAATAAATTTGGCTATTAAATTTCCTCTGGCACGAATAATACCACGTTGCATACCTTGGATACCACTTTTAACTACTATGTTTTTACCATCTAGCGATGCCCCGCTTACGGTGCCATATATCTCAATATCTCCATCAGCTTTGATCGCAAAACCAGTTTGTACAGAACCGCGTACGACTACTGTCCCTATAAATTCTATGTTCCCTGTGGAAACGTCTACATCCTCCCTAACCTCAAAAACGGGAGATACGTTAATCTTACCATTAATAACTTGAATTTGCCCATCAATTAAGGCACGTATTCTTCCGTGCTCATCCATACAAACATTTTTCCCAGCCGGTGAAGGAATGTCTTTGCCGGGCTTAGGTAGAATTGCTTCTCCCATTATATTACTGCCCGTTATTCCCTCTGTTTTATATATTTTTTGTGCAATAATGTCTTCTGCCCGAACATTAAAGACCATCCCTAAGTCGTGAAAGTTTACACTTCCATCCATATGAGCTTTCGGTTTACCGATCATACTGAAATCAAAGGCGTGTTCTAGGTACGCATCTAATCCATTTTCTGGCTGAGTTCCGGTGGCCACGACCACATGTTGCTTCGGGTTTTTCAATGCCCTGGATATTTGTTCTTCATCAATACCAAAGATTATACCATGCTCAGCAAGTGCACCTTTAATTGTTTCCACCGGTGGCAAGTCGTTTTTACGACTCGGTATCAATGTTAACTGTGCTTCCATCTTATTTTTGGCAATATCTATATTAATTTCAGGTTCTTCAGGTCCAGGATATTCTCCAACAAGTATCTGTTTTCCTGCTTGCTGTGTTGCACGGTAAATAACTTCTTCTTTAACCGTATGTAGTCCCTTGGCTATCAATTCATCGTAGATTACCTTAGCAGCAATCGTTTCTCCCGTTCCTTGGGGCGGAAATATAGTAATATACACCCCTGTGCTTTCAACAGAAAGTTCATAATACCTTGGCAAATTTTGAACTGTTGTTGCCGGATTTAATGAATCTTGAACTTCATCCATTGGATTACCTCCGCCAAACTCAAAAATCTCTATCTTTTAGCTCCGTGACATAAGCTTATTATTCAAAAATTAGGATTAATGGTCCAACTTCCTTGGTTAATGCTTCATATAAATAGATTTTTTCTTCTTGAAAGGGCTCCACGTAGCCGTAAAATAGCCTTTGTATGGAGTTGGGAAATTCTTCCTTCTGTTAATTCCAACGTAAGTCCAATTTCTTTAAGCGTTAGTCCTTCATAATAATAGAGCGCAACTACCAACCGCTCCTTATCCGGAAGTTTATCAATAGCACCACCTAATAAAGTTTTAATTTCCACGTTCTCAAGATATAAGCCCGGGCTTGTTTGAGCATCCTCATCTACAACCCATGCCCCACCATTAATTTCATCAAGCGAAATAAGCGCATAACCATTCACATCATTCAAGAGCTGCCTATATTCAGTAAGGCTTAATTTTAGCATTTCAGCGACTTCTTCATCACTGGGTGGACGCTGTAATTTCTGCTCCAAAGCAGCCATGACAGACTCAACCTTTTTTGCTTTTTGGCGAATAGATACCGGTACCCAGTCCTGAGCTCGTAAAAAATCTAATATGGAACCCCTTACCCGAGCGGTTGCATAGGTTTCAAACTTGATACCCCGATGATGATCGAATCTGTCGACTGCATCCAGTAACCCCATGATCCCGGCACTTGTCAAGTCATCACGGTCAACATGGGATGGAAGTCCGATTGCCAGACGGCCAACTATCATCTTCACTAAAGGGATGTACTGCTTGACGAGTTGCTCTCGAGCTTCCGGATCGTGATCCTGCTTAAATGTCTGCCACAATACTCCCGTCGACTCACGTGCTGAAATCGTTGACACGATACTCCCCTCCTTGTTATGTTGCTTGATTATTCATAAGGATTTCTTATTTGCGTACCGGAAAGACCCGGGAAGTGTCATCGGCGGCTATCTCAGTAACCTGCAAAGGTTTCCAATCTTCAGGGGGAGGGGCTTGCTCATCAACTTCTATATCAACATTTTGACCTACCACCTTAGTTACGCTAGGCTGTTCGATCAAATAATTCCTATTTTGAAGCCATAGATATATAATCAAGCCAATACTTCCGACAAGTAACGCAGAAGTTACAGCGCGTATAAGTAAAGTCTTAATTGAAGCACCAGAAAGATATGCACTTCCAGCAGTAAGTACTGTAAAAAAAGCAGACAGACCACATATAACCAAAAACAATCGGTTGCGCATTAATATAATCACCTACATATTCTTACATCCTTTATCGATAGTTTTAATTTTGTATACACCCGTATCTAAAATTAATTCTACAGTACGTCCGTAAGTTCCTCCGACGTCTTCTGCAATGAGGCGCAACCCTTCTTTTTTTAGGATAGCCCTCACCGCCTCTGCATTTCTTTCCCCAATACGCATGATATCGTTAGAACTTGAAAAGTTAAACATTTGGGAACCTCCTGCAATTTTAGCTACTAAACGGCTGTGAATTGCTCCAAGTCTAACCACTTCTTTGATGAGAATTGGGATTGCTGTATCAGCGAATTTAGCATTATTCTCACCAGCGCGCGATTGAGTACTGTTAGGTAGCATAATATGCGCAAGTCCACCAATTTTCGTCGTACTGTCATAGATAGCGATGCCAACGCAGGAGCCTAGACCATAGCTAATAAGTGTGTCTGGGGCACGACCAACCTTTAAGTCGGCCATAGCCACCTTAATTGTATCAGCCATCATTCCACACTCCTATTGCGTTTAAAATTGTATTTAGAGAACCCGGATCAGGGATAAGGAAAAAATGTCCCTTGATCTCGCTATTTCCCATATCTGCAGAAAATTCTGTTTCAATCACCAAAGCATAATCACCAACTTGCCCAAGCGCAGTTAAAATAATACTCAGTATTGCTCCCGCCATATCAATAGCTAAGTGGGGAATGGACGGAAGTAAGGTAATCTGTGTAAAATGAGCCAGGGCATTTAAATATGCACCTGCCACAATATTACCGATCTCTTTCAATGCAGATTCATCCATTTCCGTCAGCTCTAAGCTATCGCGCTCCACACGTCCCATTAAATTGTCAACCATAACATAGGCGCTTTCTCTTGGCAATATAAACATAATGCTACCGGGGGCTTTCCCAAAAACCCTCAAGAATACGCCTGCAACAATCGCCTCGGCTCCCCCTACTAATTCGGGGACATCACTAATTGGCGCTACACTCACTTTGGGAACGGACATTTCAATCCTTCTGTTAATCAACTGAGATAACGCTGTGGCAGCATTACCGGCACCCACGTTGCCAATTTCTCTTAATGCGTCTAATTGCAAAGCGTCCAATCTTAATAATTCATCTGACAAAAGGTTCACCTCAATTCTTTTATCCAACCTTTGCAGTGGTGTCGATCATAGCGATACTTGTCATGTTCAATAGGATAACAAGTCGCCCGTCTACCTTCCCGATTCCCTGAATATATTCAGCATCCAATCCTCCTACGAAATCAGGCGAAGGCTCAATTTGCTCATCAGTCAAACGTAGCACCTCGGACACCGCATCCACAATCATACCCACAGAGTATTCTTCGATTTTGACAATTACGATGCGCGTATCATCAGTATAGTCCTGGGAAACAAAGTTCAGCCTTGTTTTTAAATCAATAACCGGAAGGACACTACCTCGTAGGTTTATTACTCCTTGTACATAAGCAGGAGCATGAGGTACCCGCGTAATATCAGTAATACGTTTGATTTCCTGTACCTGTAAAATACTAATTCCGTATTCCTCAGATCCTAACCGAAAAGCTACAAATTGTTGCTCGTCCATATGCTATGCCTCCTTTTTACTGCATCAGTGTTCCCACATCTAAAATCAGCGCCACTTGCCCGTCCCCAAGGATAGTCGCACCAGCAATGCACCGAATTCCACCCAATAGCTTACCCATTGACTTAATGACTACCTCCTGTTGTCCAACCAGCGTATCAACCATAAAGCCTGCCCGTTTCTCACCCATTTGCACAATCACGATATATAGTTCGTCTTCCTCTTCTGAAACTGTTTGTTGTACTTGTAATTCCCGAGCCAAACGAACAATGGGAATAACGTTATCCCTCAATAGTATTACCTCTCGGTTCTGTATCGTTTTGAGCTCACTGGCAGTGATTCTGATCGTACTATCAATCGTCGAAAGCGGAATGGCGTACTTCTCTTCACCTAGGGTGATTAACAAAGCTTGGATAATAGCGAGGGTCAAAGGTAAGCGAATTGTAAATCTGCTTCCCTGATCAATCCGGGAGTCGACTTCTACTGTCCCCCCCAATGATTCAATCTTAGCACGCACCACATCCATACCAACACCGCGCCCTGAAACATCCGTAAGCTTAGCTGCGGTGCTAAATCCAGGTAAAAAGATAATACGCACTGCCTCATTGTTATCCATCCGATCTACTTCTGCCCTCGACAGAAGTCCTTTTTCAACAGCTTTGTCCCTCATGATATCAGGGTTAATGCCTTTACCATTGTCGATAACTTCGATAACGACACTATTACCTTCTTGTCGAGCCACTAGTTTCACTTCACCGATTGATGGTTTCCCCGCCGCGATACGCTCTTGAGGCGATTCAATGCCATGATCAATGGCGTTACGTAAAAGATGCACCAATGGGTCGCCAATTTCGTCAATAACGGTCCGATCCAGTTCGGTCTCCTCACCTTGAATAACCAAGTTTATTTCCTTTGATAGATCACGAGCCAAATCCCTAATCATACGCGGAAAACGATTAAATACCTGCCCAATGGGAACCATTCGTACTTTCATAACTACATTTTGTAGATCAGTGGTAACACGATCCATAGCTTCAATGGTTTCTACCAAATCCGGTAGATTATGTGTGCTGCCAATCTGATCCAAGCGGGTTTTATTAATGACAAGTTCTCCGACCAGATTGAGTAAATCATCCAATTTTTCGATATCAACTCGGACGGTATGATTAACCTTGTTCTTTTGATGCTGAACGGGTGCCAATTCACACGCTTCTGCATTTGGATTGGTGTCTTTTGGTGCTTCTACTTTTGAAACCGCTGCGTCTTCGCTGGTTACTGATGTAGGTACATTCACTTGCACTAATACAGGTTTAATTACAACCTGCGCGATTTCAGAGATGTTCAATACTGCGTGCTCAATTTGTTCTGCCTCATGGTCTGTAGCCAAAAGTACGATAAAACTATCCTCAAAGTTTTCTTTTTCAATTTCGGTAGTTTCCGGAACCGTCTTAATAATATTCCCCATGTCGTCTAGTGCTGCGAATGCTAGATAAGCTCGAGCTGCCTTTAATAAGCAATCGGAACTGACAGTCACGGTAATTTCGAAAACATGCATCCCCTGCTGTATCGCAGCCGCAACATTATTCCTGTCAAAATCATTTAATACACAGGCATTATCAGCCTCCAAAGGCTGTGCTATTGCAGCGGCGACCTCTAATTGCGCTATGCTAGACTCCACCGGCTTTCCAACAGCGATATTTCTTAATTGTGCAACTAATTCTGCTATGTCAAGTTTTGCCGACCCACCTTGCGCGATTGCTTCCACCAACTGCTCCAAAAAATCAAGACACTTAAAAAGCGTATCCACGATTGATGAGGTAACGGCCAACTTCCCTTTACGCAGCATATCAAGGATGTTTTCCATTTCGTGAGTAATCTCCGCAATATCATGAAATCCCATTGTTGCGGACATTCCCTTCAGGGTGTGTGCACTTCGGAAGATTTCGTCCAAAATCTGAAGTTTTTCTGGAGTAGCTTCCAATTCTAAAATACACCGATTCAATGTTTGTAAATGTTCCCGTGATTCGTCCATAAACATACCCATATACTGATTAACGTCCATATCTGCACCTCCAGACTATTTTGTAACACATCGAATTATTTCGTTTGCAACCATGAGCAATGGAGTTACCTTATCGACCACACCCAGTTCAACAGCCGCCCGAGGCATTCCATAAACGACTGCACTCGACTCATCTTCCGCGATGGTACGCCCCCCTCGCTCCTTGATCTTTTTAATGCCTACACTACCATCAGTTCCCATCCCTGTCAGGATAACCCCAACCGTATTTTGTTGAAATATTTCGGCTACTGATTGCATCATTGGATCAACAGCTGGTCTATGACCATTGATAGGAGCCTCCTGGGAAAGCTTAATTTGAACCTGTTGCTGGGGGCCTTTTATTACCCGCATGTGATAATCCCCCGGCGCAATTAGTGCAAGACCCGGACGTACAACATCTCCATTTTCCGCCTCCTTTACCCGAATAACAGAAAGGGAGTTAAGCCTTTCCGATAATGACTTGGTAAATCCCGGTGGCATGTGTTGTACGATCAGGATGCCCGCTGGAAAGTTCGCTGGTATTTTAGAAATAATTTCTTGTAAGGCCCGCGGACCACCAGTGGAAGTCCCAATGGCAACCACCTGTTCGCCAGTAAATGGCACGATATTTAACTTTATGATTGGTTTTAGGATCTGCATATTTTGTTTTGACAGTTGGCGAACGTTAACATGAGCTGCAGCACGTACTTTTTGGACTAATTCCTCTTGTACGCTGCTAATATCGGCGATTACCCCCCCCGCCTTTGCAACGAAGTCGATTGCACCTAATTCCAGTGCCTTGAGTGTTGCTTCCGCTCCGTCCTTCGTTAGACTGCTCAACATGACCACAGGAGTTGGATATTGTTCCATAATAATCTTTAATGCGGAAAGGCCATCCATCCCTGGCATTTCGACATCCATGGTAATAACATCCGGCTTATTACGCTTCAACTTTTCAATTGCATCTAACCCACTACGGGCAGTATCCATAACGATAAACCCAGGGGTTTGATTAAAGATATCGGACACTATTTTCCGCATAAAGGCAGAGTCATCAACAACTAAAACCTTGATCATAAAATCATCCTCTATAATAAGTTCCGTTTACGCAATTCAATTTGTTTTTTAAACACATAGCGGATTATCTTGTCCCGCTCTCGCTCTAGCAAGCCGGTAAAGTGCACCCCAAGCCAATATAAGCCAATTTCAGGGCTGATTAATTCAGAGCGTACTATCTTACCCATCGAATCGAAATTACCGATTTCCGGGAGAGGTATGGATACGGCAACATCTGTACCTTCCATTATACTCCACTTACTAATTAGTTTCGCACCATTACCACTGATGTCCTTTGTGGTCATCTCCCAGCTCTTTGTTTCAAGTTCCTCGGGCGTATATCGCATTCCACCTACGGTTATTTTTGGGTCACCATTAGATATAATTTTTAGAAAAACAGGTAAGCTGGACTCCATCCTGATATAGCACCTACGCTGAGTTTTATCAACTTCCTTTGGCATTTCAATAATCCATGTTGGCACGTTTTTTTTAATCATGATCATAAGGATCTTAGCCTTAAAAGTGTATAAACAAGTGCTATCCACGACTTTCCCTATAAACCACGTTTGTTCAGACAAGGGGAGTAAGTTCCCCTGTTTTGAAGGAATGGCTATTTCAATAGTCTCCTCAGTAACATCTTCCACACGCGAATTATATTGCCCCATATACAGGCCATGCTGAATTACAACTTTAAGATGCTGGTTGACCTTAAAAATGGGTTTAGACATTTTTTCGATACTCCCCCCCTTTCACTTGTTACAGAACCGTTCCATAAAGCGGTACAGAAATCCTTTAAAACCTTGGGCCTCCGGCAAAGATTGTTTGTTTAACAAAGTGCGGGCAATTTCAGTGATGCATCTACTCGCATTAGTCCCCGGGTACAAAAGATAAAAGGGCTGCTGCTGACGAACTGCCGCACCTACCGATGCATCTTCCAAAACAAAGCCCATTTCTGGAATGGATAGGGATAAAAACTGCCGACTTACACGATTAAGCTTGGCAGCTACCACCCGCGCTTCTTCACCGCTTACAACTCGATTTACGATTAAATGCATTGGCAAATCCGGGCGGGCTTGTACCGTCGTTTTAATTACGGCATAAGCGTCGGTTATAGCTGTAGGCTCGGGAGTAGTTATCACAATAACCTCATCGGCACAGGTCACAAAATGAATTACATTCCGCGATATACCAGCTCCCGTGTCGAGGAGAATAATGTCGGCCAAGTTATCAAGTCTGGCAAGCTGAGAGGTAACAGAAAATAGTCCCATCTCTGTCAAGTCCGCTAACCCCTGAATGCCTGAGCCACCAGATATATAGCTAATTTCACCGGGACCATCACAGATTATATCGACAATGCAGTATGCCTGGTTTAAGAGATGACTAAAGTTATATCGTGCACGGCATCCAAGCAACACATCGATATTAGCCGTACCCAGATCAACATCAATAACTAAGATACGTTGTCCCTGGCGGGCTAAAGCTAATGCCAGATTTACCGTGATGTTAGATTTACCGACTCCTCCCTTACCGCTGGTTACAGCAATAACTCTGGCATTCCGATTTTTATCTACTTTAGAAGAATGGGACATTTTTTGAACTAGTTCGCGCAGCTTCGCCGCCTGATCACGCATATTCAGGATCCTTTAAAATAAGACTGGTCAATTTCTCAGGGTCTGCTAGCTCAATATCGTCAGGAACGCTTTGACCATTGGTCAAATATGACAAAACCGCATTGCTGTTATACATCATATTTACGATGAGCCCAAAAGTACTGGATTCGTCAACCTTCGTGATGATCACTTTGTAGGGAGCATCGTGAGGCGCAAATTTTGCGACAATATCCAAAGCGTCTTTCGGCTTGGTAGTAGCACTGACCACAACATGCATTTCTAAATCAGGCTGTGCTCTAAGCAAATGTTGAAGTTCCAATAAATGTTGCTCATTTTTGGGACTCCGACCTGCTGTATCTATCAGCACAAGGTCTTTATCTGCATGGCAGGCCAATGCATCGCTCAATTCTTCTTGCGTAAATACAACATCAATGTGAACCCCGATAATTTCTGCGTAAGTTTTCAATTGTTCAACAGCCGCGATACGGTAGGTGTCAGCAGTTATCAAGGCCACCTTTTTCCCTTCAACCAATGCAAAATTCGCGGCCAACTTAGCAATTGTAGTTGTTTTTCCGACCCCTGTAGGCCCTAATAAAGCAACAACTTTTGGTCTGCCCTGCTGGAGTTTTATACCTTCTATTCTCGATAAACAACTGAACAGCATTTTTTCTAACAATTTACGGGCAGCTAAACTGTCTTGACCACCGGGAATTTGTATGCTAACATCACGTATTAATTTTTCGGCAATTGCGGGATCAATATCATTTCGTACTAGCGTCTCACGGAGGGCCATAAATGGGGTCTCCCGCTTCATCATCGGTTGAGGCTGCAATACAGATTCCACTACATCCCGGATATGATGTATTTCGGCTTCTAATGCTGCAACTCGGTTCTCGTTCATAGCTGAACTTATCTGATCCTGTTTTGAAGCACTCGTTACGGCAACTCTGGCCTCTAATGTAGCCGTCACCTCAAAAACTTCCCGGGCGAAAAATCCTAAGATACCTCCTCGTTTAACACGTCTGGTATGGAGAATAACAGCTTCTCGTCCTAAATCTTGCTTTACTTTAAGCATGGCTTCCTGTAACGTATCGGCCATGTATTGTTTTACTTTCACGTTAATTTCACCATCCCTAATGTCTGTACTTCAATTTTAGGATCCAATTCACCATAGGATAATACGGTAACATGCGGTGCAACACGTTCTATCAGTTTACGAAAATATAAACGAATGCCTGGTGAACAAAGCACAATCGGCTGATAGCCCAAATTACCGATTTTTTGGATTTGTTCCATTAGGTTATTATACAATCGGTCGGTTACACTCGGGTCAAGGGCCACAAAAGAGCCTTGATCCGTTTTTTGGACGGCTTCACCGATAGCTCGCTCAATTTGCGTGTCTAAAGCTAAGGCGGTAAGCGTGCCAGTTGGCGCATATTGTTTAGATATCTGTCGGAATAAGGATTGACGCACATACTCGGTAAGGATCTCTATATCTTTAGTCATAGGAGCATAATCGGCAAGACATTCTAAAATCGTAACCATGTCACGAATAGAAATACGCTCACGCAACAGATTATTCAACACACGATGTAACTCTCCTAAGCTAAGTAACTGCGGCACCAAGTCCTGCACGACAGCAGGATACCCTTGCTTGATTGTATCCAATAATGTCTGAACATCCTGCCGTCCGAGAATATCGGAAGCATGGGATTTAATAACTTCCGTGATATGAGTAGCAATCACCGATAGTGGATCTACCACCGTATAGCCTGCCAGCTCAGCCTTCTCGCGATTCCTTTCATGTATCCATAGAGCGGGTAACCCAAAAGCAGGTTCAACAGTCGAGATCCCATCAATCTCTTCGTAAGCATTACCAGGATTCATCGCTAAATAATGGTCTAATAGAATTTCGCCAGTTGCAATCTCAACACCTTTTAAGCGAATGGTATAATGGTTCGGTTTTAATTGAATATTATCACGGATGCGGATTGTTGGGACAATCAGCCCCATTTCCAAAGCACACTGTCGGCGGATCATGACAATCCGGTCAAGTAAATCACCGCCCTGATTGACATCAACTAGGGGGATGAGACTGTAACCAATTTCAAGTTCCATCGGATCAATCTGTAAAAGTCCAATTACATTCTCAGGCTTGCGTACTTCTTCAATTTCCTTTTCACCCTGTTGTAAAACCTGATCTTCAACGGCTTGTTTTGCATTTTGCTGAACCGTATAGCCTACCCCACCTAAAATAAGGCTGATGATTAAAAAGGGAATATGCGGTAAGCCTGGCACTAAAGCAAGTGCAAAAACAAGCCCTCCAGCAATCATCAATACTTGGGGCTGTGCCAAGAGCTGTTTGGTGATATCACTGCCTAAGTTTCCTTCGGATGTGTTTCGGGTTACAATCATACCCATCGATGTGGATATTAAAAGGGCAGGAATCTGTGCAACCAAACCATCACCCACCGTTAGCAGCGTATATGTCTGCAATGCCTGAGCAAAGCCCATGCCTCCCTGTACAACACCAATAATAAAACCACCCACGATATTGATGATCGTAATTACGATCCCGGCTACCGCGTCACCTTTTACAAACTTACTGGCGCCATCCATTGCGCCATAAAAATCTGCTTCCTGTTGGATCTTTTTCCGTCTTATCCGCGCATCACTTTCGGTGATTAATCCGGCATTTAAATCAGCGTCGATAGCCATTTGCTTACCAGGCATAGCATCCAAGGTAAAACGCGCCGCGACTTCCGCAACCCGCTCCGCGCCTTTGGTGATTACCATAAATTGTACAACGATTAATATAATAAATACGATAAAGCCGACTACCGGGTTACCACCTACCACGAAGTTTCCGAAGGCGGTAATTACCTCGCCAGCATAACCATGCAGCAAAATAAGCCTTGTTGCAGAGATATTCAAGCCAAGTCGTAACAATGTCGTTATTAATAATAAGGACGGGAAAATGGACAGTTGTAAAGGTTCGCTGGTATACATAGTTACAAGTAGTAGCACTAATGAAAAACTAATATTAAAAGTTAGAAGCACATCTAACAAAAAGGTAGGTAAAGGAATGATCATCATAATCACGATAGAAATAACTGCAACGGCGACAAACATATCGCTATATTTGCCCAGGCGGCTTAATTTCGCCAGTATAGTCATGTAATCCCTCCTTGTTCTTAAAAAATAGCGGTAAATAGCTAGATCACACTTTCCGTTTCAGACGGTATACATATGCAAGTATCTCTGCTACCGCTTGATAGAGTTCTGCGGGGATTACCTCGCCTATTTCTGTGCTCTTAAACAACGTTTGAGCTAAGGGCTTATTTTCCACGATAGTGACGTTATGCTCCTGCGCAATTTCTTTGATACGTCGAGCGATTAAGTCCTGCCCTTTGGCAATAAGTATTGGTGCAGCCATCGCTTTTAAATCATATTTTAACGCAATGGCAAAATGAGTTGGGTTTGTGATTATAACATCTGCTTTCGGAACTTCTTGCATCATACGCCGCATAGCCATCATGCGCTGACGTTCCTTGATTTTGGCTTTTATTTTAGGATCTCCCTCGCTTTGTTTGTATTCATCCTTAACTTCTTGTTTACTCATTTTTAAATTTTCACTATATTGCCAGCGTTGATAAATGAGATCCATTAAGGCCATAATCCCTAAAACAAGACCGACTTTCATGATCATTGTAAAGGTCATCGTTCCGACACTTGACAAGACCTGACTGACGTCAATCCGCATCAGGTTTGGGAAAACCTCCATCTGGTCGTGAATATAATCGTAAACGACATAGCCGACAATGCCTATTTTAATGAGAGATTTAATTAAATCCGCTAAAGCTTTCTTCGAAAATATCCGTGCAAAACCCGCAATAGGATTTAAAGCATCAAAATTAACTGTAAGGGCTTCCGTACTAAACAAAAAACCGATCTGTAAGAAATTAGTAATTAGTCCGACAAGTAGAGCTGTCAGCATAATGGGTAATACAAGCTTAGCAAAGACCAACGTTGCATCTAAGAATAATCGGTAAGCAAACTCGATAGTCATATCCTGCATAGACAGATGCATCAGCCAGGTTCTCATAAATGCGTCCGTTTCCTGATATATATATGGACCAAACACCTTCAACCCGATAAATACGGCCAGCAGTGCACAAACCGAATTAATTTCCGTACTACGAGCTACCTGCCCTTTTTTACGAGCATCCTCACGCTTTTTGGACGTCGCTTCCTCAGTTTTTTCTTCGGAAAACAACTGAATATCAATCCAATGCAAAGGGTACTTATCTATATCCATTGCTGTTCCCCTCTTTTACGGATGCAATATCTCGAGCATTCTATATAAATCAATATACATTCCGGTAAAACCGATTTGTATCACTATTAAATAAATAGGTAATGCCAGCACCATTACCAAGAAACCCATGATAATCTTAGCAGGCATACCAACCATAAACACATTCATCTGCGGTACAGTTCGATTAATAACACCAAAAGCAACATCCACCAGAAACAGTGTCACAATTACAGGCAAGGCCACTTTCAAAGCAAAGCCGAAGGCAGCGGTAAAGACATTTGTCACATGTGTCATAACACTATCTGCCGGTATCGCAGCACCGATCGGTATAAGCTTAAAGCTGTCACTTAACGCTGTAATAAGGACATGATGTCCATTGACACCTAAAAACAGAAGTATTGCCAGCAAGTAATTAAAGAGACCCGTAAGCGGCATTTGAGTGCCAGAGTGAGGATCAAGTACACTAACAATACTAAATCCGATGCCAACATCAATAAGACTGCCTGCCATCTGTATGGCCGCAAAAACAAGATAACTGATAAAACCGATAATAAGTCCAATTGTAAACTCTTTAATAATAATACCTACATAAAACCAAAGCACGGTCTCCGCTGTAGCCTGATAGTTACTTCCCACCGTGGGAAATATGATCAGCGCTATAAAGAATGCCAAACCAATCTTAATATGGGGGGGGATATTTTTACTGCCCAAAAAAGGTGCCATCGAAAAAATTCCACTGACCCGGGCAAATACAACCAAAAATAAACCAATCTTGCCCATTATCAAGCTAAAGACATCCATTATTTTGCCCTTTCTTTAATGGCCGTTACTTAGGGTATTATTTAATCCAATAAGGCATCTGAGTATATAACTGTGTCGTAAAACCAGTTAGCACATGCATCATCCAGGGACCGAATATTGCAATCCCCACAAAAACAGCCACAATTTTGGGGATAAATGCCAGGGTAGGCTCCTGTATTTGGGTCGTAGCCTGAAAAATACTTACGATTATACCTACTAATAATCCCAAGCCTAGCATGGGAGCCGAGACTAACAAAACAACCAGCAGAGCATCCCGCCCCAATTGTATCAGTAAACCCTCCGACATGAATAATCCTCCTAGCGAAAGCTTGTCACTAAGGACCTGATGACTAAATGCCAACCATCCACCAAAATAAACAACAGTATTTTAAAGGGTAAGGATATCGTCACTGGTGGTAGCATCATCATGCCCATGGACATCAGCGTACTGGCAACAACCATGTCAATAACGATAAAAGGTATATAAATCAAGAAACCAATCTGGAACGCCGTTTTTAACTCACTAATGATAAAAGACGGTATCAACACATAGGTTGGTACCTCTTCTGGGCCGGATGGCCTTTGGATGTCCGATAGGTTAACAAACAAAGCCAAATCATTTTCACGGGTCTGTTTTAGCATAAACTCCCGGATTGGCGATATCCCTTTCTCAAATGCCTCCTCTTGTGCAAGCGTGCCAGCCAAAAAAGGTTGTAGCGCTTGGCTATTAACCTGGTTCCAATAGGGTGCCATGGTAAAAAAAGTAAGGAACAGCGCCAACCCAATAATCACTTGATTTGGAGGCATTTGCTGCGTACCCAAGGCACTACGTACAAAAGAAAGTACGACAATAATGCGCGTAAAGGAAGTCATCATCACCAAAATAGAGGGAGCTAATGAGAGCACAGTGAGCATAAATAATATCTGCAGGCTTGTTGCCACCTCTTGGGGGTTGGTAGCTGTTTGAACTCCTACATTAATTTGCGGGATGGGAAAAATAGGCGCTGCGGCACTACTCGAAGTGATGCCCAACATAAAAAGTGTAAAAAAACAAAATATACGACAATACATGATTATTCCTCTTCCCGTTGACCGGTAAACCTGCTGGTCATGTGTTGTAACTTATCGATCTGCTGCTGAAAAACGCTGTTAAACGTTGGCGGGTTTTGTGACTGTTCTCCGTGAAGCACTTTAGACTGCAACTCCATTATAAACTTTTCATCAGTAAATTCCTGAAGATAAGTAATATTATGGTCGGTTACACCTATGAGCAGCACTTTACCGCCTACTTCAACCAGATAAAGTAATTTATTAACGCCAAGCGAAATCGTATCATGTACAATCATGGTTTTGCCGTGTATAGCGGATGACCATTTTCGGGATAAAAATTTCGATGTAAAATAGGCTAACCCCACCACGATCGCAAAAGTTACCAACAACGAAAATAGATATGAAACAGTTGTCAGCGTAGAGGGGCCCGGAGTTGCAGCTGGGTTATTATAATTTAAATACCCACCCTCCGGGTTTGCGTATGCCAAAGCTACAGGGAAAATGAACCATGCTAGTACACCTTTGATAAGCCAACCCTTTTGCATGCCTTGTTCCTTTCCGGAGTTAACCGACTGCCTTTCGTAACGCTTCCAGGACCCGATCAGGCTGGAAAGGCTTTACAATAAAATCTCTAGCCCCGGCCTGAATTGCTTCGATAACCATTGCTTGCTGTCCCATAGCACTACACATGATAACTTTAGCAGCGGTATCAATTTTTTTAATTTCTTTAACCGCAGATATACCATCCATTTCGGGCATCGTAATATCCATCGTGGTCAAATCAGGCCGTAATTCTTTCCATTTCTCAATCGCAACAGCCCCATTCTCGGCTTCCCCAACCACTTCAAACCCGTTTTTGGATAGAATATCTTTGATCATCATCCGCATGAAAGCCGCATCGTCTACTACCAATACTGTTGTTGCCATATTTCATCCTCCTAATTAATCTTGTTTTATAAATTACTGGACATTTTTCATTCTTTCGGCGGGCTGTACAATATTAGTGACCCTTACGCCGAAGTTTTCATCGATTACTACGACTTCACCTTTAGCAATTAATCTGCCATTCACTAGGATATCCACAGGTTCTCCGGCCAACTTGTCTAATTCAACAACTGATCCTGGTACCAATTCAAGAATATCCCGAATTAATTTACGGGTCCTACCCAATTCAACAGTCACCTGCAGCGGAACATCTGCAATAAAATCGATATTTGTCTCGGATTGCATTAAATTTGAAGCAACTAGGGGTGCAAATTGTACTGGCTGAACGGTAACATTTTGAGAAACATGGGGTGAAGGCTTACTCGGTCTAGGCGTCGGAGCTACAGTGGAAGCCGGTTCGGTCACAGGACTTGCCTGGGCAACCTTTGGCGCGGGAGTAGGAGTATCAGCCTCCGCCTCAGAACTTTGCATGCCGCCAAGTAAGTTCTGCACCATCGCCTGAGCTCCTTCTATAGACAGGATTTGCATTAATTCACTATCAATCAACCCTTCTACTTCCATACGAAAGGCTACCTTGACTGCAGGTTCATTTTCGTCTCCGAAGGATCCGATGCTTTGCTGTTCTGCAAAATTAAACACATTTATGTTAGGCGGTGTTATATCCACTTTTTTATTGAACATTGTAGACATCGCCGTAGCCGTTGAACCCATCATCTGATTCATCGCCTCACCCACGGCACTCAAATATAATTCATTTAGGTGTTCAGGGGGGTTAATCCCTTCCCCACCCATCATCAGATCGGCAATTATACACGCATCAGTTTCGCGTATCACCAGTAAATTTGCTCCCCGCAAACCACTGGAATAGCCTACCTCAATGACTAAATAAGGTAACGGATATTGCTCACGCAAATCTGGAATCGTAACAACTTCAATACGCGGCACCGTAATTTGTACTCTACGCCCTAACAGAACCGATAGCGTAGTTGCTGCACTACCCATCGAAATGTTGCCGATCTCACCGAGGGCGTCTTTTTCCATATCGCTCAATGCAGCAACAGGTGTGGTCGTTACCGGATCACCACGCAGCAAACTATCAATCTCTTCCTGCGATAAAAAACCATTACTCACCTGAATCCTCTCCTTCCTCGACAATCGACGTGATCTGTATGGCAAGCTTGCTTCCAAGGACGCCAGGTTTGCATAAAAACTTTTTAAACGACCCGATTACAACTTTCAGGTCTTCTTTAATTCCCGTATCTAATTGTAGTACGTCTCCAGGACTTAACTCTAGCAATTCCTGTACAGTGACTGATGTATTGCCTAATTCTACAATAATAGGTACATTGATTTTTTCAACTCGCCGTCGAATCGATTGAATGTGTTCTGTTGATGATCCTTTAGTTGTACCCGATACCCAGTAGGTAGTCGACAACTTGGACAAAATCGGTTCCAGCACCAGGTAAGGAATACATAAGTTTATAAACCCCTCACCCTGTCCAACTTTAGCCTGCAGTGTAATTAAGACGACCATATCACTAGGAGGTACAATTTGTGTGAATTGCGGGTTAATCTCAATCGCTTCCAATAACGGCTTTAAGGGTACAAACTGCTTCCACGCCTCTGCGAGCGATTCCAGAGATTTACCAATTACCCTGCGCACGATATTATCTTCAATATCCGTCAGTGGTCGGGGTTTTGAGGACACTTGCCCACTTCCGCCAAAAAGACGGTCAATGATGGCAAAGATAATACTGGGGTTAATCTCCAATATGGCATTACCTTTTAAGGGCTGCATTTGTAAAACACTGATTACACTTGGATTCGGTAAGGAACGGATGAACTCTTCATATGTCAGCTGATCCACCGAAGCAACATTAACTTGAACCATAGCACGTAAATGTCCTGAAAGGTAAGTGTTAAGCAAGCGAGCAAAGTTTTCGTGCAGCATGTATATGGTACGCATTTGATCTTTGGAAAACTTATCCGGCCTCCGGAAGTCGTATACTTTAACCTTGCGCTGTTGTTGTTCTTCTTTTATTTCATTTGCATCTACTTCACCTGTGGACAACGCAGAAAGTAGCGCATCTATTTCGGATTGCGATAAGACATCTCCCGCCATACAAGCATGCTCCCTTCCCCGAAGCTTTACTGAAGTACAATGTTCGTAATATATACATTCATTACCCTATCTTCTCCCAATGCTGAGTTGACTTCTGACTTAATCTTGTCCTTAAGAGTGTCCTGCCTGACCGCCTCAAAGTCTTCTGTTTTCTGCGATCTCAATACCCGCACTACTGCATCGGACATTTTTACTTCTTCCATATTTAAACCTTTGCTCTCTTTGGTCTCAGCTTTGCTATTTTTGCTAGGCCGCATTTCCAGTACGATACTTGTTTTAATATAACGAGTACCGATATTCACAATCAGTCCATCCTTGGCATCACCTATTTTATAAAGAATGCCTGGTTCATCCACTTTAGCAGATTGTACTTTACCACCTGTCATACTACTGGCAATATAATAGGCAAGCCCTCCAGCCATAAGCAAAAGTACAACACCACCTATTATGAAATACATAATTGGAGACTTTGGGGACTCTTTCTTTTCATCCGCCACTATTTTGCTCGGTAAAGGCTATCAACCCTCCCGACTCACCTCCTTCACTTGGTTTCTAACGTATTGATAGTTGAACGTAGAATAACGATATCGACACGGCGGTTTTTGCGCCGATCATCGTCACCATAATTTGGTCTAACGGGTCGGTATTCGCCATAACCGGTTGCAGAAATTCTCTTTGGGTCGATACCAAATTTAGTAATAAAATACCGTGTTACAGTAATGGCACGGGCAGCGGACAATTCCCAGTTAGAAGGATATTGAATTGTCGCAATAGGTAAATTATCAGTATGTCCTTCGATCCGAATTGTCCTTGGAGTATTCTTAGCCGCAACTGCAAGCCGGTCAAGGACAGGGTGTGCCTCAGTCCGTATATCAGCGCTTCCTACGTCGAACAGCAATGTATCCAAAAAACTAATAACTAAACCGCGCTCGTCGATATTGAATAGGATAGATCGCTTATCTTCAACTGTAGTATTACTTTCAATTGAGTCCACAATCTTTTTAAATTCAGTGTCTTCTTCAATTTTGACATCTTGGGTGTCCAATTGATCTGAAGGCCTAGACGCCTCAATTTGAAGCTGCCCCATACGATCTGCGATTACACTGTTTGCAGACCCCTCAACATGAAGGGCTTGCCTCAAAGATGCAGATACAGTTTCATACTTCTTTTTATCGACACTGGACATAGCATACATGACGACGAAGAAAACCATAAGCAGTGTTATCAGATCAGAATAGGTAAGTAACCATCGCATCCCGGCTCCACCTTCACCGCCACCACCGTCGCCACCACCGCCATTTCGTTTTCTGGCCAACGATTATTCCTCCTCGACGGTCCTTTTAGTACTGGATCTAAGTTTTGGCGCCAAGAATGCCTTTAGTTTTTCCTCTACAATCCGCGGGTTGTCACCGGATTGTACTGATAAGATTCCTTCAAGGGCAACCTCGTAGACCAGAATTTCGTTGGAGCTTCTATTTTTAAGCTTGGCTGCCAAAGGTAAAAATACCACATTAGCACTGGCGACGCCGTAAAGTGTGGCGATAAACGCAGTAGCGATCGCAGGCCCCAAGCTATCAGCATCATTTAAATTGCCCAGCACATTCACTAACCCCATAACTGTTCCGATAATGCCCATAGTTGGTGCGAAACCACCTGCGGCTTCAAATATGGCTGCTCCTTTGTGGTGACGTTCTTGCATAAAATTTAATTCTGTTTCTAAGATGCTGCGTACTAATTCCGCATCTGTACCATCAATAACCAATTGCATCCCTTTTTTTAAAAATTGACTGTCCACGTTTGCCAACTCGTCTTCTAAGGCTAATAACCCTTCACGACGCGCTTTTTCAGCGAAACGGACCAAAGTTTGGATCATATCCATAGAATGATAATCTTTACCGGTGAACCCGATACGGAAAAGAGTTGGTGTTGCTTTTAACTCTTCTATAGTAAAGCCGACCATAGTCGCCCCGATTGTGCCCCCAAAAACGATTATGAAGGCGGGCAGGCTGACCAATCCCGACAAATGCCCTCCTTCTATAATCACCGACGCCCCCAAACTCACGAAAGCCAGGGCTATACCTACCGAGGTCGCAAAATCCATCCCAACTCACCTCATTCGTTTCGGATAACCTTAGCGGAAATTCGTGAATATAGCCCGCTTATATTGCATAACCCGACGCACAATTTCCTCCGGCTGCTCATTAACAAGCATTTTTTGACCGTTGGTAAGGGTAATTACCGTGTCGGGAGTTTGCTCGATCAGTTCAATAAGTTCCGCGTTTAAAATCACTTCATTTCCTTTAAAACGAGTAACCTTAATCATATAAAAACTCCTCCTCATAGGGATATGCGCGGAGCATACCCTTCAATTTGTACGCCCCGCGCTAGATGTCTATCGTTTCAAATTAACTAAATCCTGAAGCATTTCATCTGAAGTGGTAATAATCTTTGAGTTTGCTTGGAAGCCACGCTGAGTAACGATCATATTCGTAAACTCCTGAGAAAGATCTACGTTTGACATTTCCAAAGTACCAGGGGCAATTTTAGCTAGCCCGCCTGTGTTTGCTGCCCCAACCTGCGCAACTCCGGAATTGTTGGATTGTTCGTAAGTGTTTTGGGCAGCCTTCATTAGACCAGAGGCATTGTTAAAATTAGCTAAGGCAACTTGCGCCAATGCCTGGTTTCGTCCGTTAGAGAATACGCCGGAAACTATACCACTGGTATCAATCGTAACTGTCTGCAGCGCGCCACTCGCATAACCATCGGATGTACCAGCTACCGTAGATTCAGATGCATATTGGGTCATGCCACTCATGTCAGCAACAATAACTTGGTTGTTGTTAGCACCATTGGTAAAATTTAGCGTCAGGCTACCGTTCCCTGTGGTATATTGACCGGTGCCGCTAAAGGTCATAGCGTTCGAACTGCCGCCTGCGGCTATAACCACTGTGGAATCATTGGTAGAGGCGGACCAGTTCCATGCATTAGGAGTAGTGACTATATCCTCGGTCCCTGTGTTATAAGTTCCGGATGTAACCCCGGGATAAGCCAAATTCATGGTCAGCGTCCCACCGTCATCTACCGCAAAGCCGGCGTCGAAATCAGCGAGAAGCTGGCCTGCCTTCGGGAAACCAGTTAGCGACGCACCACTCTCCTGTACATCGATGGTCCAATCGGCCGGCCCGGGAGTCCCGCTAGTTGTAGTATTGATGATAACCGACAGATTTCGTGTATTCCCGTTGTTGTCGACGACTGAAAATGTCTCTGTATGCGAATTACCAGCGGCAGCATCGTCCAAAACAGCTCCCGTCACATTTACGTCTGCGGTGGGTTTGAAATATTTAATATCAATGATATGGGCTTGCCCCAAGGAGTCATAAACCGTTGTAGAGGTTTGAACAGGTTCGGTTTCCGCACTGTTTAAATTTTTACTATAGGTTGTGTTAGCCGTAGGACTTGCTGCCATTGATATGCCTATAGGTATCTGAATGTTTCCAGTTGGAGCATTGGTATTAATGGTCCCCGCATTGTTGGCATTCCAGCCTTGCACTTTCAAGCCTGTGCTCGGCACGATATAATTTCCGGCAGTATCAAAATCAAAGTTACCAGCTCGAGTATAGTAGCTTTTGCTGCCATCATTGACGATGAAAAATCCTTGACCTTGTAGAGCTAAGTCGGTTTGTTTGCCTGTATTTTGTGTACTGCCATCGGTGAAAACTGTGTCAATGCTTGCCACAGCCATGCCCAAACCTACTTGCATTGGGTTTGTACCGCCCCGATTGCCCTGTGGTGCCGCTGCTCCCTGCATGGTTTGGCTGAGGATATCCTGGAAGTTTACCCTGCTGCCTTTAAACCCAATTGTATTTACATTCGCAATGTTATTACCAATAACATCCATCCTGATCTGGTGATTTCGTAGTCCAGAAACGCCAGAAAACATTGAACGCATCATAAATATCTTCCTCCTAAGTAATTGATAAATCGCTTCAGTCGGTCCACGATTTTGGGCTTCCTCTTGGAGGACCAGCCCTTATACGATTACGGCACTATCGATATTAGTAAAAACATTTTCCTGCATGCTTGCACCATCGACCGCAGTAATCACTGTTTTGTTAGGAATGTTAACTACCAGCGCTAAATTAGGCATCACAAAAAGTGCATCTTTGGCGCCTTTTTGTGCCGCTTTCTGTAAAGCACCATTTAATTGTTGCATTTCCTGAGGGGACAACTGAATGTTCCTCGCCCTTAGACGCTGTTGCGCATGTTGAGAAAATTTCAGGCCACTCATTTCCTGCTGTAGTACTTGCTTAAAAGCTACTCCCGAATTCACACGGTTTTGAGGTTTTGATGTTTCCCCGGTACTGCCTAAAGGTAAAATAGGCGGATTAAAATGTGTTTTATTGTTTAGCATTTTAACCTCCAACTACGACACAACTTTTTTAACTTGTCCGATATCAACAATTAAATTGGTATCCTGATTGTTTTCCTTATAGGTAACGACTATTTTTGTAACGTTATTAACGAGTGTAATACCGCTAACGGTTCCGGTTATCGTCTCGCCTTCGTTAGTAACAGCTTCAACTTTATGGTTTAGCAGACTTTGTGCGGCAAGCGTGTTAGTCGGTAGAACGCTGGAAATCTTAGTGGCAACAACTTGTTCCTCACTTGTAGTCCCGCTGGAATTAGTGTAGGCAACGACAATCTTGGCTTGCCCGTCAACAACTTTCACACCGGTTACCGTGCCGCCAAAGGCCACGCCATTTGCATCTACAGCTTCAACATCTTTACCAATAAAACTGGCAGCTTGCGAGAAAACCGTTGTGGTATTTAGATTCTGCATCTGTTCTAAAGCGGTAAACTGAGCGGTTTGAGCAATAAACTCTTTATCATCCATTGGATTTAACGGGTCTTGATAACGCAATTGCGTTACCAGCAGCTTGAGAAAGTCATCCTTATTTAGTACGTCACCTTTGGCTGTTCGAGCTGTCGACTGATTTACGTTGGCAGTATTACTCACCCCCGGAGTCCATGCCATATACATACCTCCTATACTCGGTAATCAACCCCACTAGACAGTCCGGCAAATTTACTCACCGAAGTTGCCATATTGGAGAACTGTTCTTCAAGGTCGTCTGGTGCTATTTTCCCAACCCGTTTTGCTTTACCTTGGTTATAGTGGGAAGCCTGGCGGGAAAAATCAGAAAATGACATAGGTTGTTGCCCTACGGAAACATCTACCTGCTGCACCTTCATCCCCTGCGCCTGTAATTCCTGTTTTAACTGAGGTAACGACGCCTCCAGCAGCTGTTTTACTTGCTGACTATCAGTATGAAACTTAGCTGTCACGGCCCCATTTTCAACGGAAATCAGTAGGCTAAGCTGTCCAAGATGTTCAGGCTTTAGTTGAATATTTATTTGCTGCTGACCGCCATATATCAAGATGTTTGCCTTCTGCACAATTTGTTGCAGCACCTGATCTTTGATGGGTATCGGTGTCTGGATATTTGGAAAAGCCGCTTCAGCTATGTCTGTTTTCCCTTGCGCGGGTATTGACACTGACAATGTTGATTGAGCTAGATCCGTCTCAAATCCTTGATCCTGGGCTGTTGACATTTCAGTCGCGATAACTAAAGTGTCTTCTGCCGCCATTACAATATTAACAGTTGTTGGTGCAGGTTTCATCTTTTGTTGTTTCAGGTCCTCAGAACTGACTTCTGCAGCCACCATCTTTCGCAGCACCTCACCATTTGACATCTTGATCGCCACAGTCTGCTGCGCTGGTTGTTCAGGCACACTATTTGCAACCTTAGGATTAAGCTCTGCAGCTTCTTTAGCCAACGGAAAGTCGCTCGACAACTTAATTTGCCTGGTTATTTCACTTTCCTGTGTGAGTACAACATCAGTAAGCATCGCCGGTTCCAAAACCTGTTCATCAAGATTTGTGGCTGCTATTGCGAAAACCTGACCGGTGTCGGTCGGCACTACTGATCCAGGAACTTGAGCATCGCGACCGGTGTCGGTCGGCACAACTGATCCAGGAACTTGAGCCTCACGACCGGTGTCGGTCGGCACTACTGATCCAGGAACTTGAGCATCGCGACCGGTACCGATCGGCACAACTAATCCAGGAACTTGAGCCTCGCGACTGGTGGTCACCAATCCAAAAACCTGTTTTTGCACGGTCTCTGTTAATACTTTGGCTAAATCTGCCGCATTGGAGAGGGTATTGTCCCCTTCAGTCAAAGAAAGTTCAGTAGCGTTAGTTGCCTCACTTTCTTTTAGCCCAAGCATCGCTTGTTGCACATCCGTAAAGGAAATCGTCATGGGGACAATCACAGGTGTCAAATCAGGCTGCTTTTCTGTAGTTTCAACACTCTTTACATCCCGGTCATGATCCGAACCTCGGTTCTCATTACGCACGGATTCCAAAGCAGACTTGAAAGATCTTTGTGTAGATCCTGTTTGTTTTTGCTGATTTACCGTGACACCTTTCATGGCTGAGTTAAGATTATTCGCTTGCAGTTCAACGGCCACGGTTTGCATTTCCATCATATTCTCACCTCCTTTCATCTTTACTTTATAAGTAAAGGATTTTATCCTTACTTAGCTAACGTAGGGGTTCACTGCCTATTGAATTAACGTTACTGAGTATACGTGTCAATTTTGCAGCTCGTTGTGGCTCCATCATCGCTAGTATTCTGGCAGCCTGTTCATCTTCCATCTTACGCAGCATATTTACTACTAAAACATCATCTAATTCCTTTAAGATTGGGACCGACTCTTCAGGTTTCATACTCGCATACAATCTTGCCAGTCGGGATATATTCTTCAGTTCTTCTGCCTTTGCTTTCTCAAATGTGTCCACTGCATCTCTTTTTATTAATGGTTTGGCCGCTGCAGTGATGGCGTTGGCCTGAGCTTCCATCGGCACTGGCTGCATTTGCTGTCCGGACCCCACCATTTCTTCAATGCCAGAAGATGCGTCTTTTTTACTCGGATAGTACTTGGCTACAATAGGAATCTGTCGCGCTTTATTAGCAATGCCCTCCATCGAAATGAACCCTATATAATTTGCTAATGCTATTCCACCGCCAACTAGCATCACTATCAATATACCAAACAGTAGCCAGATGATTATTCCGCCGGAACGGTTATTATAAAATGTCCCTAGCCCCATTATAGGCAACTTACTCATACTTTGCCTCCATATCAACTAAGCTGCTTATAGTAATCCAACACCTTGGTCACATAGGCTTGAGTCTCGCGATACGGGGGAATGCCTCCATATTTCTCGACACTGCCCGGACCCGCGTTGTAGGCTGCTAGTGCCAATGCCACATTGCCGGAGTATTTATCCAGTAATCCTTTTAAATAACGTACTCCCCCTTCGATGTTTTCCGCCGGATTGAGGGGATTACTAACCCCTAGCTGACTTGCTGTTTCAGGCATCAGTTGCATAACCCCAAGGGCCCCTGCTTCAGATACTGCTGTAGCGTCATTATCTGATTCTATCTTAGCCACAGCTTTAGCCAGAGTAGTATCCACTCCATGTTTAGCGGCATACTTTTCAATCATCTGTGAAATATAGCTATTTTTTTCATCTTTTACAGCCTCCGTTAATACTGTCGCAAAGGCTGTTTGAGATCCGTTTATAACAGCACTGGTTTTGGTAGTGAACCGCTGTTCAATCTGCTGCATGCGGGCCATTATAGAATGTATACTTTCCAACAAATTCATCGACCACCTTCGTAGAACTTGCAAACCACGTATTGATGCGGTTTATAACTGTGGTTTTTGACGCTGGGCTATTTCATCCAACTCATTCTGTTCTTCCTTTAACATCAGCTGGTAATGATTACGATACTGTTTGTCCTTCAAATTTTCGATTGTTTGAGTACGTTTGCTTGCTTCGACAAGCACTTCTCTCGCTTGCTGCACTTCCTTCTGAGTCTCATTGCATCGTTTTTTTTGATGGTCAACTTGATCATTTAGAAGATTGAGAAATAGGCGGTGTCTTAGCAACTCATCGACTGAATTTACTTTTTGGTGTTTGTTCTCAATTAAATCGCTGTTATTTTTGAGCGTCTGCTGATATTCCGTCAGCTTTTGGTGAGCCATGATATCTGCTGACACACGCTTTTGCAATATTATTTCTGCATCATTCTGGTGTAGCTGGTTCACTTTCATCACCGCATCTAAGCGAAATTGAAACTTTTTCATAGCCACCCACCTATCCGCTCACTAGAGCCAGCAGTTGTCCTTTTATTTCCTCGAAAGGAACTGAGTTCCCAACATCCTGACGTAAGAAGGCACGAGCTTTAGCTATTTTTTCAATGGCATAATCTATCTTGGGGTTACTATTGGGAACATATGCTCCAATATTGATTAAATCCTCTGCTTCACGGTATACCGCCAGAATGTTACGTAATTTCTGTGCCGCGTCCCAATGATCACGATCGACAATATCAAGCATTACACGACTTACACTAGCTAAAACGTCAATAGCGGGATAGTGGTTCTGGGTGGCAAGGCTACGTGATAGCATTACATGTCCATCTAAGATACTGCGCACCGTATCGGTGATAGGCTCGTTCAAATCGTCGCCATCAACCAATACTGTATACATTCCTGTAATTGTGCCTTTCTCACCTGACCCGGAGCGTTCCAACAATTTCGGCAATAGCGCAAAAACGGATGGAGGATATCCCCTTGTCGCCGGCGGCTCGCCAATGGTAAGACCAACTTCCCGTTGTGCCATTGCAAAGCGTGTAACCGAATCCATCATCAGCATTACTTGCTTGTTTTGATCCCGAAAGTATTCAGCAATTGCGGTTGCCACCATGGCGCCTTTAATACGCACCAATGCCGGTTGGTCTGAGGTAGCAACAACCACTACAGAACGTCTCAATCCCTCTTCACCTAAGTCACGTTCTATAAACTCACGAACTTCCCTGCCTCGTTCACCGATAAGGGCAATCACACTAACATCTGCCTCTGTATTACGCGCTATCATGCCCAGTAGCGTACTTTTACCGACACCACTACCCGCAAAAATCCCTAACCGCTGTCCGCGACCACAGGTCAACAACCCATCTATAGCTTTAATTCCTAAACTTAAAGGTTCTGTAATGCGTTGCCGTAAAAGTGGTGCAGGGGGTGCACAAAAAGTAGGATATTCTAGTTCTGCAGCTAAGGGACCTTTACCATCTATAGGATTTCCTAAACCATCTATAATCCGCCCTAACAATTGAGGCCCTACGCCGACGCCCATTACACGGTCGGTGCCAACAACCTCGCAGCCCGGGCTAACCCCTTGCATTTCCCCTAGTGGCATTAACAAGACACTGCCACTACGGAATCCGACAACTTCGGCAGGAATAGGATGCTCCCCCTGCATACGGGGATACACATAACATAATTCTCCCAATTTAGCGTGAGGTCCCTGGGACTCCATAACCAAACCTATCACTTGTGTAATTTTACCATTAAAACGAATAGGGTCTATATTTTGAAGGGAATGGTGAAATTTCAGAAAATCAATATCAACCATTTTTTACCATCCCTAATAGCGCTTTTTTAACTGTATCCATTTGTGTATCGATCCTGGCATCTATCGTGCCATAATCAGCTTCGATAACACAACCCCCTGAGTCTACACCGATATCTCCATGTATATCCAGTCCCATCTCACGCCCTAATAGCGTTTGCAGACTTACTTTTTCAGCTGCTACCGTTTCAAAGTCGATAGGGTTTACACGAATAACTACTCTTTCCTGGTCTTTAGCCTTACGAATAGCATCTTTTACGACAGCTAACACAATATCCTGATTGATGGTTACTTCTGTATGGATCACTCTGGCAGCCACAGCGAGTGCCAACTCCAAAATATCCTTCTCACACTGCTCAATAATCTCCGCCCGCTCTTGTCTTGCCGTTTCAACTATACGAACAGCGTCCTTTAACAGCGTCTCTATTTCATGATATCCTTGTAATCTGCCCTCTTCAGATCCTAATGCTTGTCCTTGGCTAAAAGCCTCATCCCGCAAATGCGTCGCCTGTTGATTTGCCTCTTCAATTAACCGTTCTGCGGTTATTTGAGCCTCTGACATTATCGCCGCCGCCTGCAATTTGGCTTCTTCGATAAGATTATTGGCGTGCTCAAGGTGGCTTTCCTGAGGTTCTTCAGGAAGCTCGGCGTCGGAGATTTCGGAGATTTCGGAGATTTCGGAGACTTTGGAGCCGCTGTCTGATCCATGCACAATAGAGTAAGCTATAAATTTAGTTTGCAACAGTAACGGATGACGTTCGACTTTGGCTCCCTTAATAACTTTAGACAATAATCTCGTCCCCTTTTCCACGGGATACTACGATTTCTCCAGAGTCTTCCAAACGACGAATTACATTTACAATTTTTTGTTGGCATTCTTCTACATCGCGAATACGTACGGGCCCCATAAATTCCATTTCTTCTTTAAGCATTTCCGACGCCCGTTTCGACATATTTTTAAAGATCTTATTTGCTACCTCACTACTGGCTGCCTTAAGCGCCAGTGATAAGTCTTTGTTCTCTATTTCACGCAACACCAATTGTAGTGAGCGGTCGTCCAATAGCACAATGTCTTCAAAGACAAACATACGTTTCTTAATCTCTTCTGCAAGTTCGGGATCCTGAACTTCCAAATTCTCAATAATTGTACGCTCAGTAGTCCGATCCACACCGTTAAGAATATCAACTACACTTTCCACACCACCGGCGCTGGTAAAATCTTGACTAACCAGTGATGAGAGTTTGCGTTCCAATACCTTTTCGATATCCTTGATTACATCCGGTGAAGTTCTGTCCATGAGGGCAATCCTACGGGCAACCTCCACCTGTCGCTCCGCAGGTAGAGCGGAAAGAATAATTGAGGATTGCTCGGGCTGTAAATAAGCCATAATAAGTGCAATTGTCTGAGGGTGCTCCCCTTGAATAAAATTCAACAATTGTGCGGGATCTGTTTTACGTACAAAATCAAAAGGCCGAATTTGCAGTGTAGCTGTCAATCGGTTAATGATTTCAAACGCTTTTTGTGAACCGAGCGCCTTTTCCAAAATATCCTTTGCATATTCTAAACCACCGGAGGAAATATAGTCCTTGGCCAAACACATTTGATGAAATTCGGCAAAGATCTTATCTCGTTGAATACCTGGAACCTTTCTGGAATTAGCTATTTCCAGGGTTAGTTTCTCAATCTCCTCATCTTTTAAATGCTTAAAAACTTGCGAAGAGAGGTCCGGGCCAAGAGAGATAAGCAGGATTGCTGCTTTTTGCTTGCCGTTTAAATCCGGCTCGTACACATAATCACCTCTTAATCATCACTGAGCCAAGTTTTAATTACTTGGGCAAATTCTTCTGGCCTTTGCTTAGCTAATTTTTCTATATCATCACGAGTTTTACGTTTTTCGATATCTGCGGGACTTTCTTCTAGTTCCGGCTTAGCGACATCCGTCTGTGCCACTACTTCCTGATAAACTTGTTCATCGGCAACAGACTGTTTGCGTCTACGGTAAAGGAATATTCCTCCCACCAATACGGCCGCAGCTACCGCAGCCATAGTCCAAATTTTTCCCTGTTCCGCCTTTTTAAGCATATCCGCTTCCTGCTTTTGCTCATCGGACATAATCGTACTGAAAGGAATACTCTCCACTGAAATTACATCACCGCGCGCCGCATTAAAACCTACCGCCGAGGACACGATTTTGTTAATTCCTTCTTGTTGGGTCTGAGACAGACCACTATCGATTAAAACAGCAATTGAAAGTCTCTTTATCGAGCCCGGTGCGGAGACTACATGCTCATTACGCTCATTTATCTCGTAATTTCGCACAGATTCTTTTTTCTCATAGTTAGAGTCACTTCGATCCGCAGTCGCATATCCGGGAATATTTGATGTAGTACCTGCAACGCCCCCTGGAGGTTGGGTTCCCTTCCCTTTGAACGTTTCAGCAGTTTCGTGGCCACTTCGTAAAATACCCTTATCATCGACGACGGGCTCAAAAACTTTATTATCCATTGTTCTTTGGTCAAAATTTAGTTCCACGCTTACTCTTACCGCGGCTTTATTGGGGCCAAGAACTTGCTGCAGCAAACTTTGTGCGTTATTTTGTAAATCAACCTGTACTTTCTTCTGCAAATCTAATTGGGTTATTGTATAAGCGGGAGATAAAGGATTCGCAGGGTTTTCTGTGGGATCATATAAAATATTGCCATGTGTATCCACAATGGTAATATTTTCTGTTTTTAATCCTTGTACACTACTGGCCACCAAGTGCACTACCCCTCGCATCTGGTTTTTATCCAGTTGTGCGTTTGATCGTAGCTTCAGTAATACTGATGCCGTGGCTACTTTCTCATTTTTTTTATATAGACTGTCTTCAGGTAACACGATATGTACCCGCGCTTTTTCAACCTCGGCAAGCTGCTCGATAGTGCGTGTTAACTCTCCTTGCAGAGCTGTCAAATATTGCACTTTGTTTTGACTTTCCGTGGCTGTTAAGTTTGACTTTTCAAATATTTCAAAGCCTGTGACTCCCCCACGGGGTAACCCTTCTGTAGCCAATTGGAGCCTTGTTTTGTAAACGTCCTTTGTGGGCACGAGTAATGTTGTGCCATTATCACCAATTTCATAGGAGATTTTCATTTCCTTTAATTTGTTGGCGATTTCGCCGGCATCCTTAGCATCCATATGTGCAAATAAAGGTGCATAGTCTGGTTTACTCCCCCACCATATACTCCAAATCACTAAACTTAGCAGCAATAAAACGGCAGATCCACCTAATATCCACTTTTCGCGCTGTCCTAGTTTTTGCCAAAAGTGAAGAGATTGCTCTTTTATATCCTGCAGGTTTGTGCTCAATCTGAAATCCACCCTTCTCTATGGTTAGCGCCCTTAAACCTGCATTCTCATTACTTCGTTGTACGCCTCAATAATCTTATTTCGCACCTGCATAGAAAGTTGAAGCGCAATAGATGCTTTTTCGGTGGCAATCACAACTGGAGCAATATCTTCGATTGAACCCGTGGCAAGTTTTACGTTTGCTGCATCTGCATCTAACTGCAACTTATTTACTTCCTGTAGCGCATTTTGAAAGAATGCTGCAAAATTCGCACCACTATCGCCACCGACAGATTCGCTTGTTTTTGTCGCAATTTCTTTTAACGGTGAAAGTAAATTTATTTTATCTATCATAACGATTTAGCCTCCTCTAGCCACGACCGATCTCTAAAGCTTTCGCGGCCATGCTTTTTACTGAGTTTATCACCGTAACATTAGCCTCATAAGAACGACTGGCACCAATCATATCAACCATCTCGGAAACAATATTCACATTCGGCATTTCCACATAGCCCTCTTTATTCGCGTCAGGATTATTAGGATCATAAACCAGCTTTAACGGAGACTGATCTTTGGTTATGCCGACAACCCGTACACCTTCAGCTGATGTCTGGCTTTGAGTCCGATTTAGAATTGCGGCAAAACTGTTTTCTTCTCGCGGGGCAAACACCGCAAGTTGACGACGATATGGACCTCCTGCTTCAGTGCGTGTGGAATTAACATTGGCAATATTGTTAGAAATTAAATCCATACGTAATCTTTCAGCGGTCAGTCCGGAAGCTGCGATGTCAATAGATTTAAATATCTGCACTTCTAACGTCCTCCTTGAATCACAGATTTCAAGTCCTTAAGTTTTGCACTAAGCTGTTGCGCCAACGAGTTGTAATACAAATTAGTTTGGGCTACTTGGGCCATTTCCGCTTCAATATCGACATTATTACCATCGTTTCTGATCGTAGTAGCATCGCTTAGGATAATTTGAGGTTCTATTTCAAAAAACGATTTATCTTTACTTAGGTGACCAGGATGAGTGCGAACCTGACTAATCATGAAATCCCCACCCATTGCCTGTTGCAGTACATCTTCAAATATTACATCACTTTTTCTAAAACCGGGAGTGTTTACATTCGCAATATTATTTGCACTTACACGCTGCCTAAGGGATGCGGCGCCCAGTGATTTCTCTAAAAGCCCAATATGTCCTGCCGCAAATAAGTTGTCGAACAATTTAACCACCCTCTTCTTCGAAACGCTTAATCTTGTTTATTCTACGGAAAAAAGACAAAATCCTTTACCAATCACCGTAAAAGGTCCCATTTTAGCAGGACCATCGTCACTATTACTTAAAATTGACATAAAATTGACATAATACGTCTTCGTATAATTTTAAATTCGCCATAATAGACTAAAAAACCTGTTGTAATATATTGTATTTTATAAAAAAATGTTAGTTTATAAGTAATGCAAAAAAACTCTCCTTTTTCGCAAAAGGAGAGTTTTTTTTGTAACTATTTTTTTATTTTCTTGAGCTCGTCCAACAGCCGTTCATTAAGCACACGGATATATGTGCCTTTCATCCCTAAGGATTTTGATTCAATCACACCTGCACTTTCAAATTTACGTAAAGCATTAACAATTACGGAGCGTGTAATGCCCACGCGATCGGCAATTTTACTTGCTACCAGTAGTCCTTCGTTGCCTTCCAACTCACTTAGGATATGCACTATCGCCTCTAACTCCGAGTAAGATAATGTGCCAAGCGCAACTTGTACAGTTGCTTTCTTACGCGCCTCTTCCTCGATACGTTCGCTCCTGGACCGAAGTATCTCCATACCTACTACAGTCGCACCGTATTCAGCAATTACTAAATCCTCTTCTGTAAACTTGTGGGAAAACCGCCCCATGATCAATGTACCAAGTCGCTCGCCGCCACCATAAATTGGTACGATAGTTGTAAGCTTGTTATTAAATAGACAATCCAAACTTTCGCCAAAACTACACTTGCCACCGGTTAAATGTAAGTTTGGAGCAGTTTCTAAAACGCGTAACAGCCAATCCACATAACGTTCGGGGAAAACACCTTTATGCAGTACCCGTTCACGCATGATCTCGCACTCAAAATCATTGGTTATGGCATAGCCCAGTATCTTACCATCCTTTGCAACAATATACATATTAGTATTTATAACTTCACTCAATAATGATGAGATTTGTGTAAAATCTACATTCTCCGATTTTTGCAGGAGTTTGTTAATTTTACGTGTTTTTGCTAATAGCTCATCCATTCCCTTTCTCCTCCTCCATAATCATAGTATATACTGACTCAAGTCTTGATTGACAACAATTCTAGCAAGTTTTTCCTTAACATAGCTTCGATCAATACTTATGAGGCTCTCCTTAATATCCGGTGCTTCAAAAGCAAGATCTTCCAGTAGTTTTTCCAAAATCGTATGCAAACGGCGTGCGCCAATATTTTCGGTTGTTTCATTTACCGTACAGGCAATTTGGGCCAATTCATCTATAGCATCTTCGGTGAAGCTAATTTCTATCCCTTCAGTCTGTAGTAGAGCTACATACTGCTTTAATAATGCGTTCTGAGGTTCAATAAGAATTTGCTTAAAGTTATCCTTACTTAGATTCTCCAACTCTACCCTGATTGGGAAGCGTCCCTGAAGCTCTGGAATAAGATCAGAAGGTTTGGAGATGTGAAATGCACCAGCAGCGATAAATAGCATGTGATCTGTTATGACAGGGCCATACTTTGTGACGACTGTCGAACCTTCCACAATTGGAAGGATATCTCTTTGGACCCCTTCGCGGGATACATCGGGTCCTGAAGAATGGTTTCGCCCGGCAATTTTGTCAATTTCGTCAAGGAAAATTATCCCTGAATTTTCAGCGTAATCTATGGCTTTACTAATTACATCATCCATGTCGATTAATTTTTGTGCTTCTTCCTGCATAAAAATTTTCCGTGCACATTTAATTGTAACCTTTCGCTTCTTTTGTTTTTTAGGTATAAGGCCTCCTAACATATCCTGTATATTAATACCCATCTCTTCGATACCTGCACCGCTAAACATTTCAAACATGCGCGGATTATTTTCATCAACAACAATTTCAATAAGATCTTCATCTAGCTCCCCTGCTTTAAGCTTAGCAAGAAGTTCCAGATGTTTCTCCTGCAGTTGTTGCTGTGGCAATGGAGGTTCTTCAACTGTTTCGGTACCACCGCCAAATAGTGCTTCGAAAGGATTGCGTACCACTTCCTTTTTGGGCAAGGGGACCAAAGTATCGACAATCCTTTGATCGGCCAGTTCCTTTGCTTTATCTTGTACTTCCTGGATTTTTTCTTGTTTTACAATACGGATGGATGTTTCTACTAAATCACGTATCATTGATTCTACATCCCGTCCAACATAACCAACCTCCGTAAATTTCGTAGCCTCAACTTTAATAAAAGGTGCGTTTACCAGTTTAGCCAGCCTACGGGCTATCTCTGTTTTCCCAACGCCAGTCGGGCCAATCATTAAAATATTTTTTGGGACTACTTCTTCCTGAAGTTCCTCAGTCAACTGTTTGCTACGCCAACGATTTCGCAACGCAACTGCTACAGACTTCTTAGCGTTTTTTTGTCCAATAATATATTTATCTAATTCGGCTACGATCTGACGAGGTGTTAAATCAGTCATAACGTATCCTCCCCTTATAGACTATACTCTTCCTTATAATTCCTCCACCGTTATACAGTTATTTGTATAAATACAAATAGCTCCGGCAATTTCTAAGGCCGCACGGGCAATATCCGTAGCATTCAATTCCGAATGTTGCACCAGCGCCCTTGCCGCCGCCAAGGCATAAGGCCCACCGGATCCAATTGCTGTAACACCATCATCAGGTTCAATCACTTCTCCGTTACCGGAAATAATTAATAAATGCTGTTCGTCAGCGACAATAAGCATCGCCTCAAGCCGCCTCAAAACGCGATCCATCCGCCACTCTTTAGCCAGCTCTACGGCCGCTCGCATCAGGTTTCCGTTGTATTCCTCCAACTTAGCCTCAAATTTACTAAACAAGGTAAATGCATCAGCGACAGAGCCGGCAAAGCCGGCAACCATCTTCCCATGATATAATCGACGAACTTTTTTGGCGTTGTGTTTCATGATGATGTTACCGCCAAAAGTCACTTGCCCGTCTCCGGCAATGGCCGTATGTCCTTTATGTCGAACTGCCACAATTGTTGTTGCATGAAACATTTAAAATTTACCCCCCTCTGCCATTTTTATGATATTGCAGGCTAGGTTGGAGATACCCTTTGAAATATTTTCGCAATATTCTGAAGCATTTCAACGTAATCAGAATATAGATATCTAACTTGGACTGTCAATACTTTTTTATTGGCGTGTTTGACATCACCGTACATCAATTGTCAAAATATTTGCTTTACAATTAATTTATATTAGCACACAGGCTTGGTTCATGCAATAACATTTAGTAAATGTTGTTTAAAATTTGTGAGCGAAGCTAACGCCCGTTCCGCGATCAGCCCGTTCTTAACGCGTTTGTCCCTTACCTTTTTCTCCAATGGTGGCAATAAGCCAAAATTGATATTCATGGGCTGGAAATTTTTGGGATCAGTGCCAGTGATATAAGAACACATTGCACCATGTGCTGTCTCTATTGGAAATTCTACCGGTTCCTTACCCCGTGCCAGTAACCCTGCGTTTATACCTGCAATCAGCCCATTTGAAGCCGATTCAATGTATCCCTCGACACCGGTAATTTGTCCAGCAAACAGTACGTGCTCAACAAGCCGCATTTGCAATGTCGGTTTTAACAAGCGGGGAGAGTTAATAAATGTATTGCGATGCATGACCCCATAACGGACAAATTCCGCTTGTTCTAACCCAGGAATTAACGAGAATACCCGTTTTTGCTCAGGCCATTTTAAGTGAGTCTGGAAACCAACCAGATTATATAATGTGCCCGCTTGATTGTCTTGGCGAAGTTGTACAACTGCATGGGGTAACGCTCCTGTGTGTGGGTTGATCAAACCAACCGGTTTTAGTGGTCCAAAGCGAAGTGTATCTATGCCCCGGGAAGCCATTTCCTCTACAGGCATACAGCCTTCGAAAAAAATAGCTTTTTCAAATTCTTTTAGCTCTGCTTTTTCCGCATTAATTAGTTCATGCCAAAAAAGTTCATATTCTTCCTGAGACATGGGGCAGTTTAAATAATCAGCTTCACCCCGGTCATAGCGCGAAGACCGATAGACTTTATGCATATTGACAGTATCCGCACTGACAATCGGAGCTGCCGCATCGTAAAAATAAAAATAATCTTCGCCTGTTAGCCCACGCATATAATCAGCAAACATCGGCGATGTGAGGGGTCCTGTGGCGACCACCGTAATTCCGTCCGTCGGAATTTGGTGTACTTCCTCACGTACAACGGTGATATTTGGATGTTCCTGCACTTTTCTCGTTACCATTTCGCTAAATTCCAAACGATCCACTGCCAGAGCCCCTCCCGCTGGCACCTTAGCTGCATCAGCACATTCTAAAATTAAGGAATCCAACCTGCGCATTTCCTCTTTAAGCAGACCAACTGCGTTTTCCAACATATTAGACCGCAGCGAATTACTACACACTAATTCGGCGAAATTACCAGTATGGTGAGCAGGGGTAGATCGAGATGGCCGCATCTCATGTAAAATGACCTTGATATCTTGCCTGGCAGCCTGCCAGGCAGCCTCAGATCCCGCTAATCCCCCACCAATAATATGAACTGTTTTTGTCACGTATTTTTCTTCCTTCCTCCTGTGGTCCCTGCTGTGGCGTTATGATTTTTGGTATCACTTTTTTCCTTTGTAAGTTCTTCCTTATAATCGCATCCTTCCACCGGACAAGCCAGATGGGATCCGCCGCGCTTCTGAACTAAAAAGCTGCGACATTTTGGACATTCCTTTTCTACCGGCTTATCCCAAGTTACAAAGTTGCATTCAGGGTAATTCTTGCAACCATAGAATACCCTGCCCCGACCCTTTTTACCTTTACGTTCGACAATACCACCCCCACATTTGGGGCATGCCACACCAATCTCATTTAAGATCGGTTTAGCATTTCTACAGCCGGGAAAACCCGGGCAAGCCAGAAATTTACCGTACCGTCCCTGTTTAATAACCATGTTTCGACCGCAATTCTCGCATAATTCTTCGGTAACCTCATCAGGAATTTCTATTTCTTCAATTTGCTCATCAGCAACGACTAACTCCGCTGCAAAGGGGTCGTAAAAGGCCCTTAATACTTCCACCCAATTTTCTTTCCCCTCGGCGATATTGTCTAGATGATCTTCCATTTGAGCAGTAAATTCAATATCTATAATTTCTTTGAAAAAATCTTTCAACATATCCACGACCATAAAACCCAGTTCGGTAGGCACAAATTTCTTTTCTTCTTTATATACGTAATTTCTTTCTTGAATAGTACCGATAATTGGAGCATAGGTACTAGGCCGACCGATGCCCTGTTCTTCTAGTACCTTTACCAGACTTGCCTCCGTAAAACGGGGCGGCGGCTGCGTGAAATGCTGTTCCGGGATGATCGCTTCTAGTTCTAATTTCTGTCCTGGCTTCATTTCCGGCAGCGATACTTCCTTATCCCCTTCAGGATCATCCTGCCCCTCGGTATACAAAACCATATACCCACGAAACTTCACTTGCGATCCTGTTGCCCGAAAAACATATTCTCCGGCCGCTATGTCAATTGTTAAGGTATCCATGATAGCCGAAGCCATCTGGCTCGAAATGAAACGCTCCCAAATAAGTTTATACAATCTCAGCTGATCACGGCTAAGGTGCTCTTTAATTATAGCAGGCTCGTATTCCATAGCAGTAGGCCGAATCGCTTCATGAGCATCCTGTCCCTTCTTAGATACATATTGAGGTGTTTTCTCAGGCAGATACTCTTTCCCGTATTTCCCTTCAATGTAATCCCGTGCCTCAGTTTGAGCAATCGAGGCTACACGCGTGGAGTCAGTTCTGATATATGTAACTAGCCCCACAGGACCGCGTTTACCTAAGGTCAAGCCTTCATAAAGCTGTTGTGCCAGCATCATGGTCTTTTTGGTTGTAAAACCAAGCTTTCTAGCGGCCTCCTGTTGCAGCGTACTGGTCGTAAAAGGAGCCGCGGGATTACGTTTTCGTTCCCTGCGTTTTACATCAATTACTTCGTACTTGACTTGATCCAGGTTCGCTAAAATGGTCTTAACCTGCTCTTCATTTTGGATACTGATTTTTTCTGTTCCCACTTTTATAAGTTGAGCTTCAAAAACCGGTGACTTCGCATTTTTGTGGAGTTTGGCTAAGACAGACCAATATTCTTCCGTAATAAAATTCTCAATTTCCCGTTCCCGATCACAAATAAGTCTTACAGCAACAGATTGAACACGCCCCGCACTTAACCCCTTACGTATTTTCCTCCAGAGCAGCGGACTTAATTTATAACCTACAATTCGGTCTAATATGCGTCGTGCCTGCTGTGCATAAACACGGTTATATTCAATGATCCTGGGTTTTTTGACTGCACTTAATATTGCATGTTTTGTGATTTCATTAAATTCAATCCGACACACTTCTTGTTGTCCAAGCCCCAATAAATGCGCCAAATGCCAGGCAATAGCCTCCCCTTCGCGATCCGGGTCAGTCGCAAGATAAACTTTGTCTGCTTGTTTTGCATCTTCTTTTAACTTCTTGATCAGATCACCTTTACCGCGAATGTTAATATATTTGGGGGTAAAAGCATCTGCAATATCAACACCAAATTGGCTTTTAGGCAAATCCCGTAAATGTCCCATGGAGGCTTTTACCTCAAAATTCTTACCCAGGAACTTCTCAATTGTTTTGGCTTTAGCCGGTGATTCAACGACGACTAAGGTCTTACCCATGTTTCTCATCTCCACAATCCTTCTGCATCTGTTAGTTTAAATCTCTTACCAGGCAAACATTCTATAAGCCCTTTTATTTCTAAATCAAGTAAAATACTATGAATCTGGCCAGCTTCCCAGCCACTTTTTTGTATGAGTTGGTCAATACCCGTCGGTATTATCTCAATATGACCCATTATCACTTGTTGTTCTAACGACATTTCTATAACTGTATGCTCATTTTTGCACCTTTTATTAGATGAACCACCGTATTCTTCCAAAATGTCTTCGACAGATACAACCAGCTTTGCACCTTGCTGAATTAATCTGTTAGTCCCCGCACTACTAGAATTTGTGATGCAGCCAGGTACAGCAAAGACATCTCTGCCTTGCTCCAATGCAAAATCAACTGTAAGAAGTGCGCCGCTCTTTTCTGCCGCCTCCACTACCACCACTCCGCAAGCTAGACCACTAATCAGGCGATTCCGAGCCGGAAAATGCGCGGCAATTGGCGGCGTGCCCGGAGGATACTCAGAAATGAGAAGTCCGGCATTAGTAATCTCGCGAAAGAGGGCTTTGTTTTCCGGGGGATAAACAATATCCACTCCAGATCCCAGAACAGCAATGGTTCGCCCCCATTTCAGCGCCCCTTTATGAGCCGCAGTATCGATACCGCGAGCTAGCCCGCTTACAATTGTAAAGCCAGACTCTGCTAACTCCGCGGCAAGCTGCTCCGCCACATGTCTGCCGTAAGCAGTGCAACGTCTGGAACCGACAATGGCAATAGCCTGTGGCTCAGACTGTTCTAGTATACCACGAAAGAACAATATAGGCGGAGGTTTAGCAATATGCCGCAGAGAAGCGGGATAAAGTTTATCATCTATTGTCACCATATTTACTTCCGATTGTAGGAAGCGAGCATACTCTTTATCGATATCTATACTTTCTCGGTATTGCATAAACCTGCCCACAACGGCATTATCCAGTCCGCAAATCTGTGCGACCATATCCGTGGAAGCATTCCAAACGGCATAAGTAGTTTTAAAGTATTCCATCAATCGGGTAAGCTTAGCTGCCCCTATACCGGGAGCCTTACTCAAAGCCAATGTATATTTAGCATTTTCATCCATAACAGTACCTCGCACCGCTAAGAAGTCAGTTGAGCATACTCACATATATACGGCGACAGATAGCTTTTTCCTGCACGGAATGAAAATCTTGGTAATTGGCTCCCTGCTCATACTTCCTGGGCTCGACTTAATAGTGGTCGGATATCCTGCCGCTGGTCTAAAACTTCAATATAATATGCACCAATGGTGTTCAGGTGTTGAACCGCTGTTTTGATTGTAAACATATCTGGTTTAATGATATCTATATCCTCCCATCGAAAAGGCATAGATACCGGAGCCCCGGGCTTCGGCCTTACGCTATAAGAAGAAGCCACCGTTTGTCCTCGATTGTTTTGTAAATAATCAATATATACCTTGCCTTTACGATCCTTGACCCACCTTTCAAAAATAGAGATCTTCTGCGGGTAAGCCTGCAGCAAAAACTTTCCGATATATTGAATAAATAACTGTATTTCACGATAGCTAAACCTACGAAGAATAGGTACATGAATATGCAATCCGGTAGCACCTGAAGTTTTGGGGATAGATATAATCTTAAACTCATCCAATACTCCCTTTAACAGGATTGCCACCTCCCTGGCATCTTCAAAGGTTAGCGGCTCCATTGGATCTAAATCAAAAACGGCATAATCAGGATATTCAACATTGTCGTAGCGTGAAAACCATGGGTGAAATTCAATACTCGCCTGATTAACCAGCCACACTAGCGTTTCTAAGTTATTACATAATATATAATCTGTTGTTTTATGCTTACCGGACCGCCAGAGAAAGCTCGATATCCAGGGAGGAGCATGCTTTGGTTTATTCTTTTGATAAAACCATTTACCCAGTATCCCGTCAGGATAACGAGTAAGCGAAATGGGTCTGTCTTTTAGCAGCGGCAACAAATAAGCGGCTGCTTTGATATAATATTCAATCAGATCTCCCTTCGTATATGCTTCCTGTGGCCAAAATATTTTATTTAATTTTGTTAGTTTAACCATATGATCATTGATACAAAGTTCATTCATGATGTTTTGACCTTTTTGCGAGTAGTTTTTTTAACTAATTGCTTGGACTTTTCGGCCTTATCCACCTTTTCCCGCTCTTTTTTAGCTAATTCAATACTTGCTTTTAAGGCATCCATCAGGTCAATAACCTTCCCGGCAACTGGCTTTTCAGGCACACTAATATCCTGTCCTTCAACCTTATGACGAATAATGTTCAACATAGCTTGTCGGTAGTCATCATGATACTTATCCGGTTGAAAAGAAGACGCAAGATTATTAACCAAACTGACCGCCATTTTTATTTCATTATCGTGTAACTTAGCATCCATATTTGTATCTGCAATACCTGCGTCTGATCTAATTTCATCCGGATAAAACATTGTCTCAAGTATCATCACATTATCCCGTACGCGGAGGGCGGCAAGCGACTCTTTAGAACGAATAACAATCTTTGCAATGGCAATTTTTTCGGTCTCCTCCATTGCCTTAATCAATAATGCATAGGCCTTTGCCCCCGTTTCACCCGGAGCCAGATAATAACTTTTATCAAAAAACACAGGGTCAATTTCTTTTAAATCTACAAAATCAACAATATCAATAGTTCTTGTATTCGCTGTAGGTATCTGTTCGAAATCCTCTTCATTAAGTATGACAAATTTGCCCTTTTCGTACTCATAACCGCGTACAATCTCTCCATGCTCCACTTCCCTGTCACAATTAGGGCAATAACGTTTAGATGCTATCGGTGTTAGGCATTCCTGATGCAAGTAATTAAATTTTAAACTTTTTCTTTCTGTTGCTGTATATAACTTAATAGGTACATTTACTAACCCAAAACTGATGGCACCTTTCCACAGTGTACGCATTTAATCACCTCTATTTTTAGTATTGGTTACTTTATGCGTCCATTATTACAGATCTGTGAAAATATCAAAAAAAGTGCCGTAATTACGGCACAAAATTATGCTTCAAGTGCAAGATCCGCAATCGTCTCGGCTGCCTTTGGTGCTGACAGACTGCGGGCCCGCTTCCGCATTTGTTCGGTTCGATCCTGGTCATTCAGTAATGCGCTAATAATTTTCGGTAAATCTCCCACATGTTCCGCTCTATAGGCTACATGCTGTTCAATCAGGAACTTGGCGTTTCCTTCTTCCTGCCCGGGTATCGGACGAAAAATAACCATTGGCAGGCCCATCGTGATCGCCTCGGCGACCGACAATCCGCCTGGTTTTGTAATCATCAGGTCGGCAACGGCCATTAGTTCATGAATATTGGCGACAAAACCCAAAACCCTTATTGATAAATCACCTGTGTGTTTTTCTATTTGTTTGCGCATTACTGTATTATGACCTGTGACAACCAACAATTGCGCTTTTAGCGAATGTTCTTTCAGGATTGATACTATTTCCTCCATCGGTAGCGCACCTGTTCCGCCACCCATAATCAAAATAACAGGGATATCCTCGTTCAAAGCTAACTGCTGCAATATAGCAGTTTTTATAATTGGTTTGCAAAACTTTTCGGCAACAGGAATACCTGTAACCATGATCTTATGAGGATCAACACCCCGACTGATCAAATTTTCCCGCACCTCTTCGTGGGCAACCGTATAAAGGTCAACCTCATCATATACCCATAAACGATGCGCTACGTAATCCGTAACTACCGCAATTACCGGTACGTTAAGTACACCCTTCTTCTTTAAATAACACACTGCACCGGTCGGGGATGCATGGGTACATATTACAACATCGGGATTAAAGGCTGCTAATTGTTTTCCAGTGGACCATGATAATCTCCAACTAATAAACTGGCGAAAATACAAGGCTGATCGACTGTTGTTCCCCCAGTCATAGAGTAGTTTGTAGAGCAACGGCATTAACTCAAGAACTTTAAGATATGTGTTGAGCGTAAATAGTGTTAGCCATGGAGCGGTAGTCGTAAAACTATCAACCAGCTTGGTTTGTGTACCTGGCCTTTTTTTCAGGATAGCATGTTCCACAGCCTGAGCTGCTTGCAAGTGACCCGCTCCAAAGGAAGTCGTAAGCAGGGCTACCTTATTCATGTCAGTGTGCATGACATACCCCTCCCTCGTAAAACTGCTTGTAAACATACCCTCTGGGAGTCCGTCAAGTCTAAAACCAGGATTACCTTCGAATTCATCTATACTTTTAGACTTGACGGACTCCTAGGCTTCTTTTGTCCATGCTTTGTAATAAGTAATTCCTCCCTGATCTCTAATCAGGTTTATACGCTGTTGAACCGTAAGACCATTCCAGGTGAGTAAGGGACTAATCTCGGCTAAGGGAATAAGTACAAATAAACGTTGATCTAGAAAAGGATGAGGTATCGTTAAAACCTGGCTGCTTATTCGTTGGTCGTTATATAGTAATATATCAAGATCAATAGTTCGTGGCCCCCATTTAAGATCACGCACACGATTTAATTGCTGCTCGATATCCTGACACGCTCTCAGCAAAATCTCGGGATCTAAACCTGTTTTAAGCTCTACCACCGCATTTAAAAAATTAGGTTGCTCAGTAAAGCCTAACGGCTCAGTTTCATAAATTGAAGATATTCTCAGAATACTGATGTCTGATAAACCAGCCAATAGGTTTACCGCTTGCCGAAGTAATTGTTCCCGGTCACCAAGATTTGATCCTAATCCTACATAACAATTAATCATCTTCCCGATCCCTGACAATGGACACTTCGACGTAATCAAAAACTCCCGGTACTGGTGGCGAAGGTTTTCGTAAATTAACCATAATTTTAGAAATTGCAAATTGCTGAAGCAGCCTTTGGGCAATAGCCTCGGCTAAGGCTTCCAATAGATTAAAGCGACAGTCTTCCACCAAATGCTTTATCGAAGTAAAAACATCAGCATAATTAATAGTCAACCGTAAGTCATCGGATTTCCCTGCGGGCTGTAAATCCAGAAACAACGAAACATCGACCAAAAATCTTTGACCCAGCTCCTGTTCAGCTTGCAAAACACCATGATAGCCATAGAAAACCATATTATGTAAGCGTATACAGTCTTTGTGCATTTATCTGACCTCCTCGCGCATCACCGCATCGGCCATCTTTGCTACCCTGGCCATTTCTTTAATGTCATGTACACGAACGATATCCGCACCGTTATAAATACCAATCGCAACGGTAGCAGCTGTTCCCTCTACCCTGTCCGTAGGGGGAAGGTCCAGCGTGGTACCAATAAAAGCTTTTCGGGAAGTTCCAAGTAAAATGGGGCAGCTTAAAACCTCTAGTTCCCTTAGATTACGGATAACATGCAGATTATCAGCCCTCGTTTTACCAAAGCCAACACCGGGGTCTACAATTACTCGGTCATGAGAAATACCCGCATCTGTGGCAATTTGAATGCTATTACGCAGAAAATGATTTATTTCTCCCATTAAATCTTGGTAGCCAGGCTCCAATTTATTATGCATCACCACAACCGGAACTTCATATTGCGCAAGCACCTCTGCCATGGCAGGATCTTGTTGCAAACCCCATACATCATTAATCATATGTACGCCCAATTCAAGAGCACTTTTAGCTGTCGCCGCTTTATAAGTATCCAAGGATATCGGTACAGATACTTCCTGAAGGAGTTTTTCAATTACGGGCAACACTCTATCCATTTCCTGTTCAGCGCTGATCGGCTGGTTATCCCCATAGGGACGGGTGGATTCTCCACCAATATCGATAATATCCACTCCCTCCGCCACCATCCTATGGGCTTGCCTAATTGCCAAATCCAAGTTGTTATATCTACCGCCATCAGAAAAGGAGTCTGGCGTAATGTTCAGCACACCCATAATTAGAGTTTTTTTCCCAATTTCCAGTCGCCGTGATCCCCATTCGAAATTGCGGGTTTGGCCATGATTTGCCTCTAGCACTGCACTAAGTTCCCGGGAAATGGCCGCTAAGCCCCAAGGTTGACGGAAAAGTCGCTCAAGAGCCTGCCTAAACTGGCGCAATGTACCGATGAGCAATACATCGGAGTACTCTGCGCTAAGATCTGCTACACCACGAGCAACCGCAGCCTCTCCACCTGTAGACAACATCGTTTGTTTTAGTATAATTGCCGCTTTTAGGTTTACCTTCTCCACCTTTATAACCCGCTGAATGGCTTTTGGCGCCATAATCTCTATACCAGCCGCATCGCTGCCAATGGCTTTCATTTCCCGCTTTATATCCACTATATTGTCGATCCTCAGAACACGCAGATTATGACTCACAACTATTCATCCCTTTCAGCAGTTCTCTCTATTTTAGCACATCATGTAACTGCCAATTCTCAAGCATGTGCATAATTTGATAACTTGTTAAATCAAAATGCACAGGTGAAACGGATACATAGCCTTTTTCGATGGCTGAGACATCGCTATCAGGATCATTTTCTGCATCAACTACATTCCCGCACATCCAATAATAAACCTTTCCGCGAGGGTCCTCCCGGCGTTCAAAGCTATTTTCATAATGACGATTTCCTAGTTTAGTTATCGCCAAGCCTCTAATATCAGCTTCACCACCAGCCGGAACATTAATATTAAGCAGGGTATTTGGTGGCAGACCGTTTTGCAGCATCCTTTCTATGATTAATTTAGTTAAGGGAGCTGCATAGCTAAAGTTAGGATCAACATGTTGGTCTAAGGAAACCGCCACAGCTGGTACGCCAAGAATAGCTCCTTCCACCGCTGCAGACACAGTTCCTGAATATAGTACATCCGTGCCCAAATTGGAGCCTGCGTTAATACCTGAAACAACAAGGTCCGGTTTTTCTGGCAATAACGCCTGTATTGCTATCTTCACGCAGTCTGCCGGTGTTCCATTGACCATCCAGGCGCAAACTTGACTATCGGGAATACAATAATGCTCTACCCGTAACGGGTGATGCACGGTAATTCCATGACCAGTAGCACTTCGCTCTCGATCGGGAGCGACAATAGACACTTCTCCCAACTGGGAAAGTACCGGTAATAACGCATGGATGCCCGGCGCGTAGATTCCATCATCATTGGTTAGTAGAATGCGCATGTTAACCTCCTATATTAGTAGCTAGTCTTTTATTAGTGCCATTGCTTCTGCACGGGCGGCCACATCATCGGTAAAAACACCCCTCACAGCGGAAGTAACAGTTTTGGTACCTGGTTTCATCACACCGCGCATGGACATACATAAATGCTCAGCCTGGATCACCACCATTACACCGGTAGGATCTAACTTTTTCATAATCAAATCGGCGATTTGACCAGTCATCCGTTCCTGGACCTGAGGGCGACGGGCAAAAACTTCCACTACCCGGGCAAGTTTACTCAACCCTGTAATAACACCTTTGCGGGGAATATATACAACATGCGCCTTGCCAAAAAAAGGAACTAGGTGATGTTCACACATCGAATAGAATGATATATCCTTAACAATGACCATATCATCATAATCTTCCGTAAAACATACTTCTAACTCTTTTTCCGGATCCTTGTATAGTCCGCTAAAGATTTCGGCATACATGCGCCCAACACGCAGTGGTGTATCCTTTAGTCCTTCCCGCTGCGGCTTTTCCCCAACGGCCTCCAATAACATCTTAATCGCCTGCTGAACCTTTTCTTCATCATACATGCTAGATCACCCGCCAATCTAAATAATAAATATTTGAACACCACGACGCAAAGGAAATTATTATAATAATATTATTCTTGGCGTCTTTGCGTCGTGGTGTTAACATTTTTCTATTCCCGGTTCCTTTATAATTGTCCAAGTAGCTTGTGGGTTTGCGGAATTACGCGCACATCATCTAAATAATTCAAGGCATCTTCCTGCATTGCTAAAACTAGAGCTGGTTCTGGAGCGCTTATCTCCTCATTTGCGGTCATAGGTTGTAGTATTAACGGAATAACTCGATCTACCTCCGCAATCATCTCTACTGCTCTGTGAAGCTCATGTTGTGGTGTCTGGGCTCCAACAACTATTTTTACAAAGATATTTTTACCGCGTGCGGCCTTCAGAAATAGATGATGCTCAGCCCAATGCTGAGAACCCGTAACTGAGGGCAGTTTGATATCCATACCAATGATATCAATGAGGTCTATAATCTTTAGCAGCTCACTACAAAGTGTTCCGTTAGTTTCTAAATATTTACGCACAGGGAAAGCTTTCAAATTTTGCAGTAACGCTAATAAAAATGCTCCTTGAAACAGAGGCTCCCCACCGGTAAAACTAATTGAATGAGGTCGTACAGAACATAATGTTTGTAAATACTCAGATGCCAAATCAACAGATAAAGGATTTTGAACCTCCTGAAAGCTGCGACTTCCCGGATAGGTCTCAATCCTGCAGGTCATTTGCGGTTTACGACTGTATTGTGTGTCACAGTAATGGCATGCCAGGTTGCAGCCCCCTAATCGCATGAATACCTGACGACATCCAACAAGTAAACCTTCCCCTTGAATAGACGAAAACATTTCTAAGACATTCCCATGATTTAAATGCACCACTAGCCCACCCCTCGCACCTTACAACGTGCCATCTTAATACTGCCAATTTCATTCCGGTACTGCTCGAGTACTCGCCTTGCCAGTGTTTCCGGTGCAATAGCAAGATCTGTAAGTCCAATGGTTTTCACAGGGGTGTTGTTACTGGATATATTTATAGCTGTATGAATTAGACTGGAGACCGGCGATAATGTAGCAATTGAGACAGAAGCTTTGCGGTCGCTTAAGTATAGATCATCGCCCTCACGGCGAATCTCCCCAGGTGCGCCTAACTCGAGCAATACATCCCTTAGAATTGCGACAAACAACCGTTGTCTAGTTATTGCTTTTTCTAAATCCATATCAAAATGTTCGATAATAAAATGCACCATATTTTCACTGTAAATGAATGCCCCGTCCAGGACATCTTCTTGGTCAACCATCTCCTCAATCTGAACATCGCAAGGCCCGAGAAAAGCGATGATACTATCACCCTGTAGCCGAAAATTCTTATATGCCCATAACGATGCAAGTTGCGAACCATCATAAAGTATGAACCCATCTACAAACAGACCATGCATATTTCTTCCTCCTAAAATCGCCACGGGACTTTTGCGCTTGGGAATTTGCTAAATATTCCGGAAGCGGAAAACGGAGGTTATTTGAACACCACGACGCAAAGTCGCAAAGGAATTTATTTTAATATATTTTTCTTAGCGTCTTTGCGTCGTGGTGTTCAATTCCACGTTTTCTGTTCCCCTTTTAACGCGCGAATTTCGCTAGGCCAATACTATCCGTTTGGACTAACGCCCGCTTGAGCCGTTGACAGCTCTCGCATTCTCCACACATAACCTCATTACCATGATAACAGCTCCAAAGTAAATGAAATGGGATGTTTAGCTGTCTGCCCAACGCGACCAGCTGTGTCTTGTTAAAGTCAACCGTGGGGCTATGTACCTTTACGCCGCTTAATGTGGAGTAACTAAGCGCGAGTGTTGCTGCAGCCATGTATTCGGGCGTATTGTCTGGAAAAGTTGTTCCCTCTTCTGCGTTAAACCCTACAACAACTTGTTCACATTGCAGCGTTTCACAGTATGCGGCTGCGATGTTAATAAAAACGCCATTTCTATTAGGTACCCAAACACTACTGGCCGATGCCAGCGTAACAGTGGCATCATCCAGGACATTCGGTGTAAGCTTGGGTACATCTACTGTATCATTTACTAAAGCAGTTTTCGTAATATTTCCCAAGAAGTCCACCCTCAGCGTGAGATGCTGTATTCCAAAGTACTCAGCAATATGCTGTGCAGCATAAATTTCCCGTTCTGCGGCTCTTTGACCATACTCAAAGGTTAGTGCTAAGGCAATTTCCGACTCCTGTTTGGCCGCGGCCAAAGCAACTGTTGAATCCAATCCGCCTGAAAGCAAAACAATACTTTTCATTTTCTAGGCCTCCCGATATAACGCCGCTGATCCTTGGGATTCCCAAACCTTGATATGTAGAAGACTAATTTTCTCTCCCCGTGATAATAATAAGTCTTTCAACTCCCGGAAAATATACCAGGCGATGTGTTCTGCCGTAGGGGGTGTCTCCCTCCAAATATCCATCTCATTAAGATAATGATGATCCAGTCTTTCAGTCACTACACCTATATCCTTTTTTAATAGCTTAAAATCCATGACCATGCCTAACTCATTCAAGGTTTTACTACCCACACAAACCTCCACCGTCCAGTTGTGGCCGTGTAAACGGGCACACTTACCAGGATAATTAGGTATACAGTGAGCCGCCTCAAAATGAGTAGTCACCATTAATTCAAACACGCACTTCACCTTCCTATATCAACTAATTTTCACCTGTAATGTCATGATTATACTATGTTTTTCCATAGAGACAAAAGTATAAAAAAAGATGAGATTGCTCTCATCTTTACTTAATCGCCTGTTTGCCCAATAAATGTTCTTTAAATTCCGGGGTCTCGTCCACATCTAATACTACATCTCGATAATTCAGGCTTCTAGTATGCTGTGTATGACTCCATTCACGGTCATTACGTCGGAAATAGCCAATTACAGTGATTGGGATCCAACTGTATACAAACAGCGGATAAAAAAGCAGATACCACCAAGATTTCCACTTGGCTCGAATTAATAATAACACAATAACTGGAAACACATACTGCCCGAGCGCAATAATCCGCCAAACCTCGATAGGCAAAATATGCAATAAGATATTTGTATAAAACGGATGAACGGTATATAGCGTGCTTGCAAGGACGAAAGTGGTTGAAAGGAGTAAAAAATGAGGTTGTAGTAAATGTAATACCCCATCCAATATGCGAATATCGCGGGTTCTTAACCCTTCGCATAGTAGCCGTGGTATGTAGCGGCTTGCACAATCAAAATGCCCCTGTGCCCATCGTCTTCTTTGATGCCACGCCTGCTGAAAAGTTAACGGTTTTTCGTCATACACAATTGCATCATGAGCCCAGGTAGTTGGGATTCCAAGTTCTAAAGCCTTCATTGTAAATTCCATATCTTCTGTTAAACAGGTTGCACCCCAGCCAAAACGGCGTAGAATATCCATGGAAATACACATCCCTGTCCCGCCAAGGACACTGGATAAACCAATGTTGTATTTCGCCAAATGCCAGATCCGATTTACTAACCAAAAGGAAATCGAAAATGTACCGGCAATCCAAGTATCATGAGGGTTTTTAGAATCCAAATAACCTTGAATAACCTTTTCGCCTTTGCATAACCGATTATTCATCTCCGCAAGAAATTCGCGGTGAACTAGATTATCGGCATCAAAAAATACTACTCCATCGTAATGCCGCTGCACACAAAATAATTTTGCAAGCATCCACTCCATGGCGTAACCTTTTCCACGCTCTTGAAGATTAACTCGCTCATAAACATTTACACCTAGTTTACGGCAAATTTCAGCGGTACGGTCAATACAGTTATCAGCAACGACATAAATGTCGAATAATTCTCGCGGATAATGCAATACGAACAGATTTTCGATAAGTTGTCCGATAACTTGTTCTTCGTTGTGAGCGGCTACAACAACAGCAAATGTTTTCTCGGGAATTAGTATCTTTTCTTCTTTCTTTCGCCAAAGGCCGCATAGTGCAATCACAAAATAGTAAATGGTAAAAAATATAATAATTAATTGAACAGGAACCATAACATAATCCATAACATGTGCCATTGACTTATCTCCTTTAAAGCCAATTTAAGTCAATTGTGTGTTTATCATAAGAACAATAAAACTGACCCAAACCAGTGTTATTCTACGCCAATTACTAAGAGATGTCAATGTGTATTTTTAAGTGAAAACTAAAACCATGGAACTTAGCAAACATCACTATAATTGTGCCTGTTTGATTTGGAGCAACATGTCCTTATCTAATATACCCCATGGCTAAATTAGCTATCCCACAAAATAAGCTGTTACATGACATCACCAAAACATGCCCTGTTACGATGTTTTAACAGTCATTTTAAAAATGACACATTACTTTTCCACTGCTTCAATTATTTCTGCGACCTCTCCCAAGCTAAACAATCGATTAACAATACCATATAATGCATAAGTAGTAAGCGGCAGAAAAGTTAGCATCTGTGGATTTGTAAAACCTAGGTAGATAAAAAAGGTAGCAGTTATTAGAAGCGGCACCTTTTTATGTTTCTTATTTCCCGCTTTCTTAAAGTCAGGATACTTAATTCTACTTACCATTAGATACGCCAAACCGGTAACCAGCATCGGGAAAAGCCAGGGGTGGGGTTTAATTCCGGAAATAATGAATGTAGCTATAAGACACCCTGCCGCAGGGATCGGCAACCCTAAAAAATACCCCTTAACATTCATCAAGTTAAACCGAGCTAGACGAATGGCGCCACATATTGCAAAAACACCGGCAATGACATATCCCAATGCCCCTAGATCATTGAGGCCAACCGCATAGGCCAGAAGCGCAGGAGCCACGCCAAAAGAAACCAAATCCGCCAAGGAATCAAGTTCCTTGCCAAACTCGCTGCAAACCTTAAGCAACCTGGCAACCCGGCCATCCAGTCCGTCCATCAGTCCAGCTACAATTACCATTAAAGCGGAGTAATAGAACTGCCCTTCAATCGTTAAGATAATCGATACGATACCCAGTAATAAATTAAAGGCCGTTAGGGAATTAGGTACGTTTTTTTTAATCATTTCCTTAACCTCCCTAGGATTGTCGTTCCACCCCTCACCGTATCTCCTTTATTTACTAGAATATCAACGTTGGATGGCACAATCACTTCTGTAGAGGAACCAAAACGAATAAGGCCGTATCGTTCCCCTTGACGCAAAGTATCACCAACAGTAACCCAGGACACAATACGTCTGGCTATAAGTCCGGCAATCTGGATTACCATAACCTTCATGCAATCATTCTCTATACCTAGTGCATGTCGTTCATTTTCACTGGAGATATTTTCACGCCATGCCGGCAAAAATTTCCCCTTTGTATATTGTTGGTATTTTATAATGCCGCCCACTGGAAACCTGTTAATATGCACATCAAAAACTGATAAAAATATGTTGACCTTGCGAGCAGGTCCCTTTATAAATTCATCCTCATAAATATCTGTTATACTCATTACTCTTCCATCAGCTGGAGAAACAACTATATCGCACTCCTGCGGAATATTACGCGCAGGATTGCGGAAAAAATATAGCACGAATAGCATCAGCGCGCCTGGTATGATGCCCCATATAGGATGAACATAGACCACAACAGCAGTTACTGCAGCTAACGCAAAAATATACGGCAAACCCTCTTTTGCAACAGGTGTTGAAACCATCTATCCACCCCCTTTGTTTAGAAAACCCGTCTTGCGCCGAGCCTGTGGCGACAGCGGAAGTCGATGGTTGCACTTATGTCTATCGGATACAATTTCCTCCGATAGACGAAGGAACATAAAAACCATTTTTCTGGTTTTCATTATAATATACACCATTTCCTTTGTCTAACTATTTTTTGTTGGGGTACTCATTAATACTTTGATGACAAACTTAGGTAACGCCAGCATCCGGCCGATACGTGACGGCTGTTTGATCAAGCGGTAAGCCCATTCCAGACTCGCTTTTTGCATCCAAAGCGGGGCACGTTTTGATACACCTGCCAAGACATCAATAACTCCTCCCACACCCATACACACCGGTGTACCTAAAAGTTCTTTATTATGCCACA
>Ga0074193_1000559_pt1 | contig 59289 bp, 57 predicted proteins | sample EPASupsiteHSE605_FD_64523 | JGI IMG/M metagenome (GOLD analysis project Ga0074193, IMG submission 64523) | Bioremediated contaminated groundwater from EPA Superfund site, New Mexico - Sample HSE6-05 | ecosystem: Environmental > Aquatic > Deep subsurface > Groundwater > Contaminated ...
AAAGATATTAAATCTTTTTATATGAGACTTAATGAGGATGGAAAAACTGTTGCAGCAGCAGATTTATTAGTACCAGGAGTAGGGGAACTTATTGGTGGAAGCCAAAGAGAAGAACGAATAGCTGCTTTAGAAAAGAGAATGGAAGAATTGGGACTTAAGAAGGAAGACTACTGGTGGTATTTAGAACTAAGAAAGTATGGCGAAACTAAGCATGCTGGATATGGACTTGGTTTTGAAAGAATGATAATGTACTTAACTGGTATGGGCAATATAAGAGACGTAATTCCATTCCCAAGAACACCAGGAGTTGCTGAGTTTTAATAATATATAATGATATAAATATAAAATATAAGAAGCTTTCATCAATTTAATTAACTGATGAAAGCTTTTTATATTTAGAAATGTAGTCTATTAATAAAATGACTTTAATATAAACAGTAACTATAGTTATCATTAGTTTTTATATATCTTCTATTGGTTGATATATATGTAATTCGCAGTAATTATCCTTTGACATCGAAGTATCAATATATTCAAACCTGAAGGTGTCAGCGAATTTATAGCCTGATTTAAAAATCCATCTAGAGTACAATTGAACTAATAGCCGCCCGATATGCCTGCCATTAATATCATCAGGGCTAAAAAAACCAATAAAACGGAATACAACATATTTATGGGTTGGTACAGTAATACCTATCATTCCTTCAGGGATGCTATTCAAATCAGGTACCTGTGCACTTGGAGTATAATATATGAATCCATTAGTACCCCAGTCTGTATAGCCAAAATATAGGTGTGAATTTATAATATTATGAATTTTATTTTTATGTTTATAAAAGAAATCTTTTCCGTGTATATTTGCAGTTTTATCACCAGACTTGCTTAATATCTTATGTTTAATGCCAATTAAATTAAATTTCTGTTTAAATACAAAGTGTGGATTGTAAGTAACTGAATTTCCCAGTGATAAAATGTCCTTAGTATTGATCTTTTCTTTAATCACTAAACTTAATGAGGTTTGGTCAGATCTTACTTTTAATGGGGTACACCCAAAGGTCTTTTTAAAAGCTCTTATATAAGATTGCTCATAGTCAAAGCCATAGTTTAAGGCAATATCAATAATTCTCATATTAGTATTTATAAGCTCATTAATACTGGATGTTAATTTTCTACTTTGAACATATTCAATAATAGACTCTCCAGTTAAAGATTTAAAGGATCTATGTAGATAATATTTTGATATTCCAGTATGGAGAGATATATCATCTAAGGAGATCCTATTAAATAGGTTATTCTCAATGTAATCTATTGATGTAACGATAGCTTCTTTTAAGTCTTTCATATTTTAAACACCTTTTCTCATTAATAGTTATTTAATTAAAAAGCAATATCTGTTCATTTTAATTAGTTTAATCTATTACAATTATTTCAAAGGCGATATTCTTTCATTTCAGTTTATTATACCTATTAGGGTAATTAAAGTAAATAGTTTTCAAATTTTAAAGATTTATACTGGTATTACTAATATAGCTTATAGGAGGTTCTATATATGAAAAGAAGAGTAGTTATTACAGGCATGGGGGCAGTTTCATCCCTTGGAATAGGTGCAGATAAGCTTTGGAAATCAATAAAAGCTGGAATAAGTGGAATTAGCATCATTGAAAGAGTTGATGTTTCAGATTTACCAACAAAGGTTGGATCAGAAGTAAAGGAGTTTGATCCAATGAATTTTATTGAGAAAAGGGAATTGAGAAGAACAGATAGATTTGCACAGTTTGCCCTGGCATCTACTGAAATGGCAATAGAAGATTCAAAAATTGATTTTAATAAAGTTAGCAAAGAACGAGTAGGTGTAATAATAGGAACTGGTATTGGTGGAATTGAGACTATGGTAAGTCAGCATAATGAATTTATAGAAAAAGGATACCGTAGGGTTAGCCCTTTCTTTGTTCCAATGATGATACCTAATATGGCTTCAGGACTTATTGCTATAAAGTATGGGGCTAAAGGGTTCAATGAGTGTTCAGTTACAGCCTGTGCTTCATCTACTAATTCAATTGGTGATTCATTCAAAGTAATCCAAAGAAATGATGCAGATATAATGATCACTGGAGGAGCAGAAGCGCCTATTACAGGATTAACTTTAGCAGGTTTTTGTGCTAGTAAAGCTATGACAACAAATCATGATCCTGCAACTGCGTGTAGACCATTTGATTTAGAAAGAAATGGATTTGTATTAGGAGAAGGGGCTGGGGTGCTTATACTTGAAGAGCTTCAGCATGCTTTAAATAGAGGTGCAAATATAATTGCAGAAATAGTTGGATATGGGTGCACAAATGATGCCTACCATATAACTGCACCCCCAGAAGGTGGAGAAGGAGCTGCAAGATGTATGAAACTTGCAATTGAAGATGCTGATATAAAACCATCTGACATAGGATATATAAATGCACATGGAACTTCTACAAAACCAAATGACAAAAATGAAACTGCTGCAGTGAAGTCTGTCTTTGAAGAACATGCATATAAGATTCCAATTAGTTCAACTAAATCAATGACAGGTCATTTATTAGGAGCGTCGGGTGCTATTGAAGCTATTATAACAGCATCTGCTTTAAAGGATGGATTCTTACCTCCAACAATTAATTATAAAACTCCAGACCCAGAATGTGATTTATATTATATAACTAATAAAGGTAATAAAGCAGAATTTAATTATGCTTTAACTAATTCTTTTGGTTTTGGTGGGCATAATGCGTCATTGGTTTTAAAAGCTTTTAATTAAGTGAGAAATTTAAATTTTTGCAATAAAAATAGCCAATTGATTCGTCAATTGGCTATATAACTTAGAACTTAATAATCTCTGCCGGATTAAATCCTGTTGCAATCTTTAACTCCCCGTTTGATACATAGAATATTTCTAAAACTGGATCATTCCAAGGTTTATATATTCCCTTAACTATATTATCTAATTTAGCATAGGCTTTTTCTTTTTCAGATGGATTAGTAATAAATGTTGCCTTACCTATAATTCTAACAGTATATTTGCCTGTTGGCTCCATTGATGTAAATGAAACATTTGGATTAGACTGTATTTCTTTAAATACATCTTTTGTATTGTTAGTAGCAAAATAAAATTTGCCATTTTCTTCGAATTGGAATTGCCACCCTCTTCCATCTGGGAATCCTTCTTCATTGATAGTTGAGAATATTCCCATTGATCCATTTGGTAATAATTCTAATACATTTTCAATTGTCATTTAATTTACCTCCTAAAATAATTGCTCATGTTGTTATATGAAAGTTATTTACAATTTCATTATAAACAATGTTTAAAAGTAAACAAGTACGCACAATTTTATGAGATAGTCATAAAATTATGACCATTAGTATAGCATAATAAAAAGCTATCCTATGATTTCAATTAGGATAGCTTAAATTATTCAGATTTAATAAATTTAACATTATGTGTTATTATATACTCTTTGCCAAAGTCAGTTAAAATATTCATGGCTGGTATAAACTTTTCGCCGGTTTTACTTAACGAATACTCCACCTTTGGAGGGATTTCATTGTATACCTTTCGATTTATCATGAATGTTTTTTCTAGTTCCTTTAATTGCAATGAAAGTACTCCGTGAGATATATTTGGTATTAATTTTTGAAGCTCATTAAAACGAGTTGGTTTTAAGCTTAAATAATATAAAATTATGAGCTTCCACTTACCTTCAAATATCTTTTGAGCTGTACGTACAGGACATACTTCCCCATCTGTAGTTTCAATTGTTAATTCACATTCTTCTCTGTCTGTCATTATTATATCTCCCATGGCAATTTTAGTTATATTGTTAATTCTATTAAGTATTGTTATTGGTTTAGGTAATTCTTATGTAATTGTATTATACTATCACAATAGATTTGTAGCAAGATTAAACATCTTGGGATAATGGATTAAATTTCCACGAATTATTACAAACAGGAAGATAATACTATCTATAGTTGGGAGGTGATACATATGGAAAATACAAAATTAGCATCACATGAGGCTATAGAAGTTAGAGAGTTTATAAGTCAAGAAATGCTTGGAATTAAAAAAATTAATGCAAGTTTAAATATGGTTAATGATCAAGAATTGAAAAATTTCATGCAGGATTCAATAGCTTCTAAAAAAACTGCTCTACAAAATATACAATCTGCATTAGGATTTAATGCTAAATAAGATAGAAAGGAGAGAAGTTAAATGACACAAAATGATAAATTATCGGAAAAGGATATTGCACTTGATTTACTTTCAAGTTCAAAGACCTCAATAGGAACACTTGCAAAAGCATTGACAGAAACAACAAATCCTGAACTTAGAAAAACACTTAAAAACCAATTAACAGCTTGCGTTAATTCTCACCACAGACTTTCTGACATAGCAGTTAGTAAAGGATGGTATGATGCATATGCAAATCCTCAACAACAGCTTCAATCAGAATTAGGAGAGATTAGTTCAGTTACTCAATAAATTAATAAAAATATTTCAATCTCATCTATTTGAGATTGGAAGATTGGAGGTAAAATGATGGACAATAAAATGAGTCTTGCACCACACGAAATGCTTGAATTAAGAGAGCTAATGGATACTAATCTTATTGGCGCAAAGAAAATTCAGGCAAGTATGTCTATGATAGAGGATGATGAACTAAAATCCTTTGCTGAAAGATGCTTACACACTAAAAAGGAAAATATAAGCGCAATGGAATCTTTTATCCAAAATAAATTAAATATGTAAGGGGGTAAATAAAATGTCTTTTTTAGATATGCTTATGGGAAATGATAATAAGTTAGTAAGTAAAGATATTGCACAAGACATGAGCAAAGATTCAAAATTTGCAGTAACTTCTTTGGCTGCTGCGGCAGCAGAAGCTGTGGATCCACAGCTAAGACAAATGGTAGGAGATCAGTTAGACAAAGCTATAGGAGAACACTTTCAGTTATCTGATATGCTTATAAGAAAAGGCTGGTATCCAGCTTATGATGATCCAACTGAGCAAATAAGAAAAGAGTATGAAAAAGCAAAAAGTTTATCTTAATATATAATTACTAGTACATGTGATTTTGAACTAATTATAAAGACTTTCCAATATTTTGGAGGTCTTTTTTGTTTAAATTTTTATTTTTTATATATTGAGAGGAGAATAATTTATAAATGTTGTATAATTTTATAGTACCATTGTTAAATAAAGTAGGAAAAATTTGAAATTTTGCAACAGCAAGATTTGGAGGTAAAAGCATGGACACTTCAAAAAATATTAGAGAGATTAATATAGGGAAAAAATATAAACACTTCAAAGGAAACCAATACTTAGTACTCCATTTAGCTAAGCATTCAGAGACTCTTGAAGATTTAGTTGTATATCAAGCTTTGTACGGTGAGTTCGGAATTTGGGTAAGACCTCTTGAAATGTTTTTAGAACAGGTTGAAGTTGATGGGAAGCTTGTAAATAGATTCGAAGAATGCGAAGATTAAGAGAGGATACAGAAATGAATAGATTGCTGTTAGTTGAAGATGATGAGGCATTATCAATGGGTATAGAATTTACCCTTAAGGATGAAGGCTACCAGGTTTTAATAGCTGGAACTATGAAGGAAGGCAAGATTCTTATTGAGAGGGAAAAGGTTGATTTAATAATATTAGATGTGAATCTTCCAGATGGTAACGGGTATAACTTATGTAAGTTTATTAGAGAAAAGTATGATGTACCCGTAATATTTTTAACAGCTTTAGATGAAGAGATAAATGTAGTAATGGGCTTTGAAATGGGTGGAGATGATTATATAACTAAACCTTTTAGAGTAAAAGAGCTGCTTTTAAGAGTAAAAGCCATTCTAAAAAGAAATTCTAAGACAGTTATTTCAGAAAATAAATTAATTAGTGGAGATATATCTATTGATATTTCAAGGGCACTAGCTAAAAAGCAGGATAATGAATTAGCCCTTACAGCGCAAGAATACAAGCTTCTTTTAATATTTATGTCAAAACCACAAACTGTTATGAAAAGAAATGAGATATTAAAGGAATTGATGGAGGGTGAAGAAGTCTTTTTTGATGAAAATACTCTTTCAGTTTACATAAAAAGGATAAGAAAAAAGATAGAAGAAAATCCAAAGGAGCCTCAGTATATAGTTACCCTTCGTGGTTTAGGATATAAGTGGAATAAGGAAGTAGTTAAGGAGTAAAGGTATGAATAGATATTTTAATAATCCTGAAATTAAAAAGAGCTCCATGGGCTTAATAATTATAATGATTTCTTTTCTAGCTTTAAATTTGCTTTTAATAAAGTTACATAATGATAAATTGAAGGAAGACTATATAAAGGTCTTTGGTAGTATTACAGCTAAGGTGGTTGAAGTTAATCCTGAGCTTGAAAGTGAAATAGTACCTCTTCTGACTAAAGACGTGACTCAAGAACAAGAACTGAAAGGCAGAGAAATTTTAAGGCAATATGGTTTAAGTAATACCCTTAACACTGAGGTATTCCCTTATATTAATGGAAACTTTAAAAGTATACAGTTAACTATTTTATATGCAGGTATTATTTTAACCTTCATACTTTTCATTTTTAATTACATTCAGTATGGATACTTTTATAAGACAGTTAGAGCCTTTACTTCAGCAGCTAAGAGGATTGTAGAGGGAGATTATAACCTGAAGCTCAGTGAGGAAAGAGAAGGAGATTTATCAAAACTTACAAAATCCTTTAATTCTATGGGGGAGGTTATTAGAGGGAATATCTATGCTCTTAACAAAGAAAAAAGCTTCTTAGTAGATTTGCTTTCAGATATTTCTCATCAGTTAAAGACTCCCCTTTCTTCTATGATTTTATATAATGATATTTTACTTAATAAGGATTTGACTAAGGAACAGGAGAGGACTTTTTTAAAAAACAGTGAAAATCAGCTTAATAGAATGAAATGGTTGATTTTAAACCTACTTAAGCTTGCTAAAATAGATGCAAATGCCATAGAACTGGAAATAGAAAATCAGAGTTTAAATGAAACTATAGAAGAAACAATTGAAACCCTTCAAGACAGAGCAATACAGTCAAAGGTTAAATTAGAGTTTGTGCAAAATGAACAAATATTTTTAAAGCATGATAGGCTCTGGCTTCAGGAAGCTCTAATTAATTTAGTAAAAAATGGAATAGAACATTCTGGAGAAGGGGGAAGGGTTTATATTAATATTATAGATAATCCTATATATACTAAAATAATAATTTCAAATACTGGAGAAGCAATATGTGAGGAAGATTTACCTCATATATTTAAAAGATTTTATAAAGGGAAAAAATCTAAAAACAGTGAGTCCATAGGAATTGGACTGGCGCTGGCTAAGTCAGTAGTGGAAAAGCATGGAGGATATATTGAGGTTAGCAGTAAGCCTTCGGAAGATACAAGCTTTACAATTAGTTTTTTAAAGTATTAAGTAATTAAACTTATGGAATAAATATGCTAGTTTATGAAAGTAGTGTATAATTAATTGTTTGGCTAGGAAATATTGATAGAAATAGTGATATTATCAAAGTTAAAAATTTAGAAACTAATCAGGAATTCAACGTAGATATTAAAGATTTACAAGAAGGTTAAACCTAACCTGGGAGCAATCCCAGGTATTTTTTATATCTCTATACTTTCTTACAGAATTGTAAGATAATTTTTCTATTTGTAAGAAGTCTGTCATGGAGGCTTATGGAGAATAGCAATATAATGTAATCATCGAAAGGAAAAGAGGAGGATACTATGGAGATTTTAAAGATTCAAGGTTTAAAAAAGATTTATGGTAAAGAAGGAAATAAAGTTGAAGCACTTAAAGGTGTGGATTTAACTATAAACAAGGGTGAATTTGTAGCAGTAGTAGGTGCTTCCGGTTCTGGTAAAAGTACTTTACTTCATCTATTAGGTGGTCTTGATAGACCTTCTGAGGGAAAGGTAATTATTGATGGAGAAGATATATATAAATATAAGGAAGAAAAGCTTGCCATATTCAGAAGAAGAAAAATTGGATTCATATTTCAATTCTTTAATCTGCTGCCAGTATTAGATGTAGAGGAAAATATAGCTTTGCCGGCACTTCTTGATAATGACAAAGTGGATAAGGAGTATTTAGCAGAGATAATAAAGCTTTTAGGGCTAGAGGAGAGAAAACATCACTTGCCTTCAGAGCTATCAGGTGGTCAGCAACAGAGAGTATCCATAGGTAGAGCTCTGTTAAATAAACCTTCAATAATACTTGCTGATGAACCTACAGGGAATCTTGATAGCAGTACTTCTAAAGAAGTAATTGAGCTTTTAAGATTTTCAGCAAAAAAATATAATCAGACCTTAATATTGATAACTCACGATATAAATATAGCTTCTAGTGCAGATAGGGTAATAACAATTATGGATGGTAGAATAGTTTCAGATAAATATTTGAAGTAAGTTAGGGGGTGAAAACTATGATTAGCGGCTATAAGGAAATAACGTGGAAATATCTAAAAAATAATAAAAAGAGAACTATACTTACATTAGTGGGAATTGTATTATCTGTGGCATTAGTGTCCTCCATAGGATTCTTTCTAAAGAGCATGCAAGAAGCACAGATACAAGATATGAAAAATAATTTTGGATCTTGGCATATAGCTTATACTAAAGTTGATGATGATCTGATTACAAAAATAAAGAGTAATCCAAATATTTTAATAAGCGGTACATATGCAGAAGGCGAGGAAATGACTATAAATGGTATGGTTAAAGCTAAAGAGGTGTTCGTGACAGAAGATGCCTTAAAGCTATTGCCTTATAAACTTAAAGAAGGAAAATTCCCAGAAAAGGAAGATGAAGTAGCTTTAGAAAGCTGGCTCCTTTACAAAATAGATAAGGATGCTAAACTTGGAGGAATTGTTAAGGTAGAAAATAAAAAATATAAGTTAATAGGGATATTAAATGATACTACTACAAGTCAAATATCAGGAGAGGGACAGATAGTTACAGTCGGCTCAGATGAAAATAATAATAAAATTCTTCTAGCTGAACTACAGGTTAATAAAAGACTCTGGGAAAATCTTCAAGAACTTAGAAAGCTTTCTGATGATAAATCAGTTATGGAAAACAGTAATTTATTAGCAATGCAAGGTGAAGGTTTTCCAAAGCAATTATTAGGTGTACTTACGGTAATAATCGGAATTGTAGTATTTGCAACCATAGCTGTTATTTACAATGCCTTTCAGATAAGTGTGGTAGAAAGGGTTAAGCAATTTGGACTATTAAGAGCTGTAGGAACTACACCAAAGCAAATAAGAAAAATTATTTTACGAGAAGCTACTTTTCTTGCGCTTATAGGAATTCCCATAGGGCTTTGTTGTGGAATAGGTGCTTTATATGGTATAGACTTAGCATTTAAAATTATTGGTAAGGGACAACTAGTTTTTATTCAGCCTAAAATTACCATAGATGTTTTGATAATTAGTGCTCTTGTTGGAGTAATTTCTATATACGTATCTGCAATGCTTCCAGCAATTTTTGCAGGAAGGATTTCGCCATTAGTTGCAATTAGCAGTAGAAGTTCAATAGCTAAGGAAAATATAAAGAAAAGAAAGAGCCTCATTGCAGGAAGAATTTTTGGCTTTGCAGGGACTCTAGCTTCAAAAAATATAAAGAGAAACAGAAAAAGATATAGAACAACAGTATTTTCAATAATAATAAGTGTCACTTTATTTATAACCTTTAAGGCATTTATGGATATGTCTTTAAATGTTTATAGTGAGATAAATGAGTCTAGTAACATACATTTTTCAGTCATAGCTGATAACAAAGCTAATGGTAATAGTTCAAAGAATATTACTATTGATGAGAAGATTATTGATAATATAAATAAGCTACCTGAAATAGAAGTTGCGTATAAAGAATACAATCCTTACTACTTTTATGCTGTAATAGATAAAGATAAAGAAGTGGATACCATAAAAAACATAGGTGGAATTTATAAGGAAATAAAATATAAAGATCAGAATAAAACCTTGGCTAATGCTTCCCTAATTATCTATGATGATAAATCTCTTCAGGTTGCAGAAAGATATGTAAAAGAAGGTACCATAAATGCTGAAAAGTTGAACAGTGAAGATGGTGTAATCATCATTGGGAAAAACAGAGTGTATAACGAAAAAACAGAAAACAATTTTTATGGACCTATAACAGGCTTGAAAGCTGGAGATGAGATACTTCTTCAAAGCAATGAGGAAAGATTTAGTAATATTGATGACAAGATACAATATGGAGAAAATGAGGGCAAGGTTCAGTTTCGTGAAAAGGATGTAAAAAAGGTTAAGGTTTTAGCTGTTTTTGACAGGGATCCCTTTGACTTTGTAGGTATTGAAAAAGATTTAAAAATTATTACCACAAAAAATGTGGCGGAAAAGTTATTAGGCAAGGATATAAAACCTTCGGGCTTAAATATAAAAATTAAAGACGCAGGTTTAGAAAATGTGGCTAAAAATCATATTGAAAACATAATAAGTGTACCAGGGGATTTAAAGCTTATAAATATTATAGAAAGAAACAGGATGACAAAAGCCGCTATTCTTATGGTTAAAATATTGTTATTTGGCTTTGTAATAGTAGTATCTTTAATTGGGTGTGTTAATATTATAAATACATTGACTACAAATTTAATATTAAGGAAGAGAGAATTTGCAGCTTTAAAATGTATTGGACTTACTGAAAAAGGGCTTAAAAAAATCATAACCCTCGAGGGAATGCTTTATGGTATTGTAGGAAGCATATATGGATCTATTATTGGAACAGCCTTTTCTTATCTAATTTATAGGGGGATGAATGGAGTAAGAGAACAAACCTACAATCTTCCGCTAGATTCCATTGCAATTGCAATAGTAGGCACTATGCTCATTGGATATATTTCAATTCAAGCACCACTTAAGAGAATGAAGAAAGATAATTTAATAGATGCTGTGAGGGAAGAGTTTTAAAAGATTTTATTCTGCTCATATATAGAGATTAGATAGGTAGCCCCAATATGGGCTACCTATTAATTAATGGATTATTTAATTTTACTCTCCAAGGCTTCAACTACTTTTTTAAGCACCTTTATCCTTGCATATTTTTTATCTGTAGATTCAACAACCGTCCAAGGTGCCCGTTCCGTACTGGTTTTATAAAGCATTTCATTTATAGCATTCTCATATTCTTCCCATTTACTGCGATTTCTCCAATCTTCCTCAGTTATTTTCCAATTCTTAATTGGGTCATCTTCTCTTGCTTTAAATCTCTTAAACTGTTCATCTTTATCAATTTGAAGAAAAAACTTTAGGAGAATTGTGCCATGATTTGTTAACTGCTTTTCCATGTCATTAATTTCATCATAAGCTCTTGTCCAATCCTCGTAGCTACAAAAGCCTTCTACTTTTTCCACTAAGACTCTTCCGTACCAGCTCCTATCGAAAATTGATATATGACCATCCTTTGGCATTTTGGTCCAAAATCTCCAAAGGTAATGATACTCCTGTTCCACTATATTAGGAGCTGAAATAGGTATAACCTCGTAGCCTCTCGGGTCCATATGTTCAGTTAATCTTCGTATGTTTCCACCTTTGCCAGCAGCATCCATTCCTTCATACAATATTACTACAGGTATTCGCTTTGAATAAAGCATGTATTGAAGGTCAATTAGGCGCTTTTGGTAGAGATGTAATTGCTTTGAGTACTCTTCCTTTTCTATATTTAATGATAAATTATAATTACTTAGCTCTGATGGATGCTTATGCTTTGTTTCTATCTTTACAGAAGTCTCTTCAACTTTATCCTTCCTAGCTTTTTCTATGGAGTCAATTTTCTCTTCAAGAATTTTAACAAGGGTTTTACTAATTTTTAATGTAGCATATTTTTTGTTTTCTGCTTCTACTATATTCCAAGGTGAAAATTTATAATTTGTATTTTTCAATAGATCATTAAAGACTTTTTTATATCTATCGTAATCTTCATTCTGCTTCCAGTCATCTTCAGTAACCTTCCATGCCATAGAATGACTATCTTCAATTATCTTAAATCGTTTTTTCTGCTCTTCCTTGTCAATATGTAAAAAGAATTTAATTATTAAATATCCATCTTCATTTAGAGTTTTCTCATAGGAGGAGATATCCTCATAGATGTTTTTTATTCTCTTTTGGCTACTATTATTTATAAGTGAATGTAATAATTCTTTATACCAGCTTTTATTTAGTATTGATATCCTTCCCTTTGAAGGTAACTTGTTCCAATAAGTCCATAAGAATGGATGCATTTTTTCTTCCTCTGTAAGCTTATCCGTACTCCAAACCTTGGAGCCCCTGGGGTCCATAGAAAGAATAAGTTTATTAATTAATATTCCTTTACCAGAAGCACTCCAGCCTTCAAAAAGTATTATTATTGGTATTTTAAGATCTTTTGCTTTTCTTTGAAGTTCTCCAAGTTTAGTATTTATTTGTGAAATAGTTTGTTTGTACTCACTTTTGTCAACTCTCTTTTTTAAATCTACTTTTTCTAACATTGAAAAGCACCTTCTTTTTCTATAATTTTCAACTGCTTACAGGAATATTGCTTTGTTTATATAATATTACACAAGTAATAATTTTACAATGTAGTAAGTTGTCTTAAGTTTAGTGTAAGTGATTATAAATACAAGATTAGGTAAAGAATTATAGATGACAAATTATACTAAATGAAAGGGGAATACCATGTTTAAAATTATAGGAAGACTTATAGGTCTTGAAGGAGAAGAGTTAAAATATAATAGAGAAATTCTTCTTTTTACACTTATTGGAGCAATTATATTTATATTACTTGGGATAGCCCATACGGAAAAAGGTGCGAAGATAATTTACGAAAATAGCTTAAATAGGTTTATGTTAACAAGGGTTGAAAAAGAAGGAATAAGCTCGAAGGATATTGATAAGTTAAATTATGAATATAAGGAGGCAGTTCCTATTAACATTTCTGAATATTCCATTGATACTATTAAGGAATATGTAAATATGTATGTTGGAAAATTAAAAGGAGAAAACAATGAATCTTTAAATATACTTATTAATAGGTTTCAAGAAGTTGTTAAAATAAGTAATAAGGAGGTTTTAATAAAAGAATTGAAGGCTTTAGACATTAAAGCAATGCTTGCTGACTATAGTAAAGAAGAGATTGTTAAGAAAGATTTAAATGAGGTAAAGGAATGGCAAACTAATATGTTTTTATCAAATATATATATAATTTCTGGAGGATTAATGTTAATGTCTTTTATTATTACTAAAGTAGTCTGTGAAATTAAGCTAAGAGAAGAAGAGGAATAGGTACTTAAAACTATAGATTTACAAAACTGTGATATAATATAAAGAGACTGGATACTTAAAAATATAAATAATAAAAGATGGTGAATTTTATGGGTTTAAGGTTGATATATGGTAGTGCAGGCTGTGGTAAAAGTAGGTTTTGTATTGATTCCATACAGAAAAGACTTGAGAAGGAAGAAGATAAGCATCTCATTTTAATTGTACCAGAGCAGTTTTCTTTTCAAGCAGAGAAGAGCCTAGTGGAGCAGATAAAAGGTACGGGAATTGGAAATGCTGAAGTTACAAGCTTTGAAAGAATTGCTTATTCTGTTTTTGATGAGGTAGGAGGAATCACTAAAAATCATATGAATTCCTCAGGAAAACTAATGCTTGTTTCAAATATAATGAATAAGTTAAAAGAAGAGCTAAAGGTTTTTTCAGCTGCTGCAGAGCAAAAGGGATTTGTAAATAAGATTTCTGATATTATTACTGAGTTTAAGAGATATGATATTAGTCCATATATTCTTAAGGAAACATTAGGTAGTATTCAAGAGGGAGAACTCTTTAGGGACAAAATTTATGATATTAGTATTATATTTGAAGCTTTCGAAGAAGCTCTTCATAGAAATTATATAGATAGTGAAGACGAATTAAATCTATTATATAGTAAAATTGAGAATTGGAGTTTACTTGAAGGGGCAGAAATATGGTTTGATGAGTTTAATTCTTTTACTACTCAGCAGTATAAGATAATAGAGAAAATACTAAAAAAGGCTGAAAGGGTAAATATAACTTTATGCATGAACACTTCAGGAGAAATGGACTTAACAGATGTTTTTGCTCCTATAAAAAATACAGAAAAAAAGTTAATTGAGTTAGCTAACGAAAATGATATTAAAATAGAGGATAAAATTGTTTTAAAAAGTTCTTGTATGGATAGATTCAAAGAAAATCAGGAAATGAAGCATTTAGAAGCTAATTATTTTAGGCATCCAAATGTGATTTATACTGAAAAAACTAAGGATTTGTCTATAATTAGAGGGTTAAATCCATATGCTGAGATAGAAGCAGTTGCTAGGGACATAATTAAATTCACAAGGCGGGAAGAAGTAAGATTTAAAGAAGTAGCAGTTATAACCAGAGATTTGAGCATTTATGAAAAGATAATAAAGGTAATTTTTGATGAATATAAGATACCTTATTTTATAGATAAGAAAAAACAAATTGATGATAATCCCTTAGTAGTTCTAATAACATCAGCTATAGATATTTTTAATAAAAATTGGTCTTATGAATCTATGTTTAGATATTTAAAAGCGGGACTTCTAAATATAAAACGGGACGATTTAGATATAATTGAAAATTACGTTATGGCCAATGGAATAAGGGGAAAAAATAAGTGGAATTCACAGTGGGAAAATGGTAATGAAGAACTATTAGAAAAGATAAATGAAATAAGGATACATATAACTATACCTTTACTAAAGCTTAGTGAAAGCTTAAAGGGGAATAGAAAAGCAGAGGAAATATGCAAGGCACTATTCAACTTTTTATGTGATTTAGGAGTAAATGAAACTATAGAAAATTGGGTATATAAATTTAATGGAGAAGGGAATCAAGCTCTAGCAAGAGAATATAGTCAAATTTGGAATCTAGTAATGGAGCTTTTAGATCAAGTTGTAGAAGTCTTTAAAGAAGAACCTCTGAATCTAAAAGAATTTGTAAAACTTTTAAGCTTGGGCTTTGGAGAACATAAGATGGGGATTATACCTCCATCTTTAGATGAAGTGCTAGTATCGGATGTAGAGAGAGTAAGGACTAATACAGTTAAACTTCTCTATGTAATTGGAGTTAATGATGGAATATTTCCATCTGTTTTAAAGGATGAAGGTATTTTGACAGATGCTGATAGAAATAACCTTAGAAATATGGATGTTGAAATTGCTGATGATTCAAAAATAAAGACCTTTGAAGAACAATTTCTAATATATAAGACACTTACAAATACAGGTAAATACCTTAGGCTATGTTATTCAATAGCTGACTTCGAAGGTAAGGCTTTAAGACCATCTAGTATTATTAGTAGATTAAAAGTAGTTTTCCCAAAAATCACTGAAGAAGGGGAGATTATTGAAAGAGACGTAGAAAGTAGCATGGAATTAGTTTCAAGGGAAATACCTACCTTTAATAAGCTTGTTTCTATTTTGAGAAGAGATAATAAGGATAAAGAAATAAGCCCATTTTGGAGATCAGTTGAGCAGTGGTATAAGGATAATGAAGAATGGAGAAGTAAATTAGAGTATATTCATTCAGCTTCTGCTTATACAAATTCTGTGGAGCAGATAAGTAAAGAAAAGGTTAGAAAGCTTTATGGAGATAAGCTTTATTTTAGTATATCTAAACTTGAAAAATACGTTGAATGTCCTTTTGCTTATTATGTTCAATATGGACTTAAAGCAAAGGACAGAAAGGTATTTGCCATAAGTGCTCCTGATTTAGGAAGCTTTATGCATAGTGTAATTGATGAATTTTCTAAAATTGTAGAGAATCGCTCTATAAAGTGGTATGAAATAGATGAGGCTTGGTGCATTGAGACGGTTTCTGAAATAGTAGACAAAGAAGCTAAAGAGGTTTCAGGAGGTATATTTGACAGTTCCCCTAGGTATAGGTATTTTACTGAAAGACTAAAAAGGGTACTTATAAGGACTATTTTAATAATTATAGAGCATCTGAAGAGAAGTGGTTTTCAGCCTATTGGATATGAAGTAGGCTTTGATAACAAAGCTGCTTATCCACCTATTGAAATAGAGCTTTCAAATGGTGAAAAAGTTAAGCTAATAGGAAGAATAGATAGAGTCGATAAGCTTACTCTTGAAGGTAAAGATTATTACAGAATAATTGATTATAAATCTGGAAATAAGGATTTTAAGCTATCAGATGTTTACTATGGACTTCAGATTCAATTGCTTACCTATCTTGATGCCATACTTACAAACGAAGAAATAAAGGATAAAGAGCCCAAGATTCCAGGCGGAGTATTTTATCTTAGAATTCATGACCCTATTGTAAAAGGAAATAGAGAGATTTCTGAAGAAGAAATTGAAAAAGAGATAATGAAAGAATTAAAGATGAGAGGGTTGCTTCTTGCTGATCCAAAGATAGTTAAGGAAATGGACAAAGAAATTGATGGATCCTCTTTAATAATACCAGCAAGAATTAATAAAGGAGGAGATTTAGGGAAATCCTCCGTTGGTACAGAAGAACAATTTAATATTTTAAGAGAGCACGTTAAAAATAACCTTATTAAAACTTGTGAAGAAATGCTAAGAGGAGAAATTGATATTAGGCCTTTTAAAGATAAAGATAAAACTGCCTGTAGCTTTTGTATGTATTCAGCCATATGTCAATTTGACAATGCCTTTGATGGAAACAGCTACAAAGTAATTGAAGAAAGAAAGGATGAAGAGGTATGGCAGCTACTAAGCATGAAGAAGTAAAATGGACCAAAGAGCAAAAATCTGCAATAGATATTCATGGATGCAATCTTCTTGTTGCAGCAGCGGCAGGTTCTGGCAAAACTGCAGTATTAGTTGAAAGAATAATTAAAATGATAACAGATTTTAAAAATCCAATTGATATAGATAGAGTTTTAGTCGTAACCTTTACCAATGCGGCTGCCTCAGAAATGAAGGAGAGAGTAGCTAAGGCAATAAGTGATGAAATAGCAAAGGCACCCAAATCAAAACAGCTGCAAAGGCAGCTTACCTTAATAAATAGGGCAAGTATAACTACAATTCATTCCTTTTGTTTAGATATAATAAGAAATAATTTTCATCTTATTAATATTGATCCCGCCTTTAGAGTAGCTGATGAAACAGAAACTATTCTCTTAAAGGGTGAAACTATGGAAGAGATGTTTGAAGAACTCTATGAAAAAGAAAATTGTACTGAAGAATTTCTAAAACTTGTAGAATTTTATAGTAACAATAAGGATGATTTAGAACTTCAGAACATTATACTTTCTTTATATAATTTTGCTATGGCAGCTCCAAATCCACAGAATACTTTAATAAATATGGCAGAGGATTTTAATGTAGATGAAAACTATGAATTTGGTGAATCTAAGTGGGCAAAGGTAATAAGAGAGGATATAAAAATACAATTAAATGGACTAAAAGGTCTAATGGAAAAGGCTATAGAAATAATAAATAGCACAAATGGACTAGAACCTTATTTTGATGATTTTAATAGGGAATTATCCATGATAGAAGACTTAATTAATAGCTCGGAAATATCCTGGGATAGTTTAAAAAGCTCTTTGGAGGATACCAGTTTTAATAAATTGAAGCCTTGCAAAAAGTGCGAGAATAAAGATAACCAGGAAAAAGTGAAAGAAATAAGAGATAAAGTAAAAAAGCAAATTAAAGAAGGTATGAAAGATAGAGTTACTTTATATGGTAGCAAGGATACTATAGAAGATTTAATAGAGCTTTATCCTATTATGAAGGTACTATCCCATACCACAATAAAATTTATGGAAAGATATGCAAAGGCAAAACGGGATAGAGGAATTATTGACTTTAACGATTTTGAGCATTTTGCACTTGATATATTGAAAAATGAAGAAGTGGCTTCAAGATTAAAAGAAAAATATATTGAAATTTTAGTTGATGAATATCAGGACAGTAATTATGTACAGGAGGCTTTAATTAATTCAATAGCAAGAGAAGATGAAGCTACTGGTAAAAACATTAATGTTTTTATGGTAGGGGATGTAAAGCAGAGCATTTATAGATTTAGACAGGCAAAACCAGAATTATTTATGTCAAAGTATAGCTCTTATTCTCAAGAGGAAGGTGCGAAGGAAAGAGTAATAAAACTTTTCAAAAACTTTAGGAGTAGAAAAGAGATTTTAGATGGAGTTAACTTTATTTTTAAGCAAATAATGTCCGTAAATGTAGGAGAATTAGAATATGATGAAGAGGAAGCTCTTAATTTAGGCGCTAGCTTTGAAGAATGTGAATACAATGGAGTAATTATTGGAGGCAGCATAGAGCTTAATATAATAGAAAAAAATAAAGAAGATAAGGACTCTTCCCAGGATGAAGAGAAGGAAAGGGAAGAAGATGAGGAGATACTTTCGGACATACAGCGTGAAGCGAGGCTTGTAGCAAAGAGAATTGAAGAACTAGTTAGCATAAAAGATGAGAAAGTTTATAAAATATACGATAAGGATGTAAAAACTTACAGAAAGATAGAATATAGAGATATAGTCATACTTCTAAGAAGTACATCTAACTGGGCACCAGTATTCATGGATGAATTAAAGGATTGGGCAGTTCCAGCTTATGCAGATGTTGGAAGTGGTTATTTTGAAACACTGGAGATAAAGACTATGCTAGCTCTTCTCCAGATAATTGATAATCCAAGGCAGGATATTCCCCTAATTGCAGCGTTAAGATCCCCAATTGGAGGCTTTACTACTGAGGAGCTTATTGATGTTAGGCTTGAAGGTGAAAATGGCGACTTTTATCAGGGGCTATTAAATATAGTTGAAAAGGAAGCTGAAGAGAGCAATAAGGAAGAGCCTCTGGTTAATAAATGTAAAGAATTCATGAAGAGATTGAATTCTTGGAGGGAAAAGGCTATAAACCTTTCTATAGATGAATTTATTTGGTATCTATATACTGATACAGGCTACTATGGATATGTAGGAGCTCTTTCAGGAGGAATACAAAGGCAAGCAAATCTTAGAATTCTTTTTCAAAGGGCTAAGCAATATGAAAATACTAGCTATAAGGGTTTATTTAATTTTATAAATTTTATAAATAAGCTTAGGGTAAGCAGTGGAGACATGGGAAGCGCAAAAATTTTAGGAGAAAATGAAAACGTAGTTAGAATAATGAGTATCCATAAAAGCAAGGGGCTAGAATTCCCTGTAGTGTTTCTAAGTGCTTTAGGTAAGAATTTTAATATGCAGGACATAACTAGACGAATTTTATTTCATACTGACTTAGGATATGGAACAGATTACATAAGTTTAGAAAAGAGAATATCATATCCAACAGTATTAAAGGAAGCTTTAAAGAGAAAAATTAAAATAGAAACCTTATCTGAAGAAATGAGAATACTATATGTTGCTCTAACTAGAGCCAAAGAGAAGCTTATTATGACAGGAAAGGTAAGCAGTATTGAAAAGGAAGCTAGAAAATGGACTTATGGATTAGATAAGAAGGATGAAAAATTATCTGAATACGAAATTTCTAAAGCTAAGAATTATTTAGATTGGATTTGTCCATCTATTATTAGACATAGAAATGGAGAACCATTAAGAAATATTGCTGGAATTGAAGATTATGATACTGTAAAATTGCTAGAAGATGATTCTAAATGGGAAATAAAAATTCACAATATAGGGAATACATATAAAAATACTAAAGAGGAAGAACAAGCTGATTCTATTGAGGAAGAAGAGGAAGTAAAAGAGAATATAGAGCTTGCCTATTATGATACAATAAAAGAAAGATTAGAATGGAAGTATAAATATGACCAGTCTTCAAAGCTTCCTACTCTTATTACTGTTACAGAAATAAAGAAAATGGAAAATAGAAGAACTATGGGTGATATGTATAACAACTACAGCCAAAGTATATATACTCCAAGCCTTCTAAAAAGGCCTAGCTTTATGGAAAAGGATAGTAAGCTTACAGGGGCAGAAAAGGGAACTGCAATGCATTCAGTAATGCAGAAATTAAATTTTAAAAAGGAAATGGATGAAGAAAAGTTAAAAGAACAATTAGATGCTTTAATAGAAAAAGAATTAATTACAAGAGAGCAAGCAGAAAGCATTGATGTTGTGAAGATTTTAAAATTTTTCAATTCTAATCTAGGGCAAAGAATTTTAAAAGCAAAACAGGTATATAAAGAGATTCCTTTTCATATACAATTAAAAAGTACTGAAATATTTAAGGAACTTTCAGAAGAAAAATATGGTGATGAAAAGATAATGCTTCAAGGAATTATTGATTGTTATTTCGAAGAAGAGGATGGTTTAGTATTGCTAGATTATAAGACTGATTACTATGAAGAAGGTCAAGAAAAGCATGTTATAGATAAATATAAAATACAGCTAGAATATTATTCAAGAGCCATTGAATTAATAACTAATAAAAAAGTAAAGGAAAAATATTTATATATGTTTTATAATGATAAAGAGTTGAAGGTTATCTAGGTGAAAATAATAAAATTGAATGGAGTGAGTAAGCTTCCAGCCTACCTAGAAAGAGGGGGATAAATTTGGATATATTAATGAAAACTATTGATAAGTTTCAAGTAAATGATAAGGTTGATGGATTTTTTATAATTAAATCAGCGGAATGCAGAACTGCTACTAATAGTAAAAAATATTTAGACTTTACCATAGGTGATAGTACTGGAGAGATAAATGCTAAGTACTGGAATTATAATGAAGGAGATGAAGAAGTATATAAATCTAATACACTAATAAAAGTAAGAGGTAGTGTTACAGTATGGCAAAATAATATGCAATTTAAAATCGACAAAATCAGAATTGCAGAGGAAAAGGATCAAGTTAAGGTTTCTGATTTTGTTCCATCAGCACCATACCAGCCAGAAGATATGTTGGAGCAAATATATGATTATATATCAAAAATAAAAAGTAAGGACGTAAGGGCTATTGTAGAAAATATAATAGATAGCTATGAAGATAAGATAATGTATTTTCCAGCTGCCAAAAAGAATCATCATGCAGTAAGATCCGGGCTTTTATATCATACCACAACAATGCTAAAGGCTGGAGAAAAGCTTTGCGAAGTTTATGCATTTATAAATACAGACCTATTATATGCAGGAGTAATACTTCATGACCTAGCAAAGATTGATGAAATGGATTCTAGTGAACTGGGTATCGTTAGTGACTACACTATAGAAGGCCAGCTATTAGGGCATATAATTCAAGGAGTTAAAAATGTTGAAATTGCAGCGGAAAAGGTAGGAGCTGATAAGGAGATAACAATGCTATTACAGCATATGATTTTATCCCATCATTATGAGGCGGAGTTTGGAAGCCCTAAGAAGCCTATGATTCCTGAAGCTCAGATGCTACATTACTTAGACATAATGGATGCTAGCCTTTATGATATGCACAAGGCGACTAATGAATCTAAAAGAGGAGAATTCTCTAACCCAATATGGTCACTTGATAAAAGAAAAATATATAGATCAAATATTGAGTTCTAAAGCAATACAATTTATTTGTATTGCTTTTTTTGCACATTTTATCCTAAATCCTTTCATAGAATTTAAAAGGTAAAAAATGTAATATGTAGAATATATATATATCTTAAAATAAGGATGGGATGAAATATGAAAATACTATATGCAGTATCAGAAGCATATCCTTTCATTAAAACAGGAGGTCTTGGGGATGTAGCCTATGCTCTTCCAAAAGCACTTTGCAAACTAGGGGTAGATATAAGCGTAATATTGCCAAAGTATAGCGAGGTACCCCTAAAATATTTAGAAAACATGATAAAAATTGCTGAGTTTAATATTCAACTGGGATGGAGAAGTCAATGTTGTGGACTATATAAGCTAGAGGAAGAGGGTATAAGTTTTTACTTCATAGATAATGAGTATTATTTTAAAAGAGCAAAACCATATGGGGACTTAGATGATGGAGAAAAATTTTCTTTCTTTTCAAAGGCTATATTGGAAGCAATAAATTATATGGACGGGTTTTTCCCTGAGATATTACATTGCAATGATTGGCATACAGCCATTGCAATTCCTTTACTTAAGGAGCATTACAGAGAAAGCCCTTTATATAACAAAATAAAAACCTTACTAACAATACACAATTTAAAATATCAAGGGCTTTTTGAAAAGGAAATACTTCATGAAATATTAAATTTGGGAGAAGAATATTTTAGAGAGGATAGGTTAAAATTCTATGATAGAATATCCTTTCTAAAAGGCGGAATAATCTTTGCAGATGCAATTAATACTGTAAGCATAACCTATGCGGAAGAAATAAAAACTGAAGCCTATGGAGAGGGACTTCACGGACTTTTGTATAGTAGAAGCAAAGATTTGTATGGGATAGTAAATGGCTTAGATACAGAGTTAAATAATCCTAAGAAAGATAAAGATATATTTTATAATTATGATGAGAATAGCCTCCAGTTAAAGTCTTTAAATAAAGAACAACTTCAAAAAAAACTAGGGCTTCCTATAAATACAGGTATACCAGTTATAGGAATGGTCACACGATTAGAGGAGCAGAAGGGTTTAGAGTTAATAGAAGAGGTTATGGAGGAAATACTAAAAGAGGATATTCAGCTAATAGTTTTGGGCACTGGTAATAAAAAATATGAAGATATGTTTAAATTTTATGAAGCAAATAATCCTCAGAAGCTTTCAGCTAATCTCTTTTTTGACGGAAATTTAGCACAGCAGATATATGCAGCATCGGATATATTTTTAATGCCATCTAAGTTTGAACCCTGCGGCATAGGGCAGCTTATTGCTCTAAGGTATGGAAGCATTCCAATTGTTAGAGAAACTGGTGGACTAAATGATACAGTTTTTTCTTATAACAAAGATACTGGAAAAGGGAATGGATTTAGTTTTAAGGATTTTAATTCTAAGGATATGCTCTATACAATAAGAAGAGCAATAGAATACTACTATAAAAAGGAAACTTGGAGTGAGTTAGTTAGAAGAGCTATAAAAGAGGATTATAGCTGGAATAAATCTGCACAAGAATACCTAAATATGTATAACAATATATTATATAAGGATTAGTAGAGGTGTATTAATGATTGTAAATAAAGACACTATAAAAAAGGATTTTACAGGGAAAGTAAAAAATATGTTTGGAAAAGATATAAAAGAAGCTTCTAGCCTTCAAAAGTATCAAGCTCTAGCAGTCTTAATTAGAGACTATTCTTCAATTAATTGGAGTAAAACAAATAATCAGTACAAGGCAGATAATGAAAAACAAATTTATTATTTTTCTATGGAATTTCTGATAGGTCGTCTTTTAAAAAGCAATCTTTATAACTTAGGCATTGAAGAGGAATGTAGAGAGGCTTTAAAAGAATTAGGAATTATATTAGAAGAAATTGAAGAAATAGAATTAGACGCAGGTCTTGGAAATGGGGGTCTTGGTAGACTAGCAGCCTGTTTTCTAGATTCTATGGCATCTCTTGGAATTCCTGGTCATGGATGTGGAATAAGATATAAGTACGGTCTTTTTGAACAAAAAATTGTTAATGGATACCAGATAGAAATTCCTGATAATTGGTTAAAAGGCTCTAATCCTTGGGAAGTGAGGAAAGATAATAATGCTGTAATTGTAAAGCTTGGAGGAAGAGTAATTGAAAATTATGAAAAGGGCTATTTAAAATTTAGCCATGAGAATTATCAAGGAATAAAAGCAGTGCCTTTCGATATTCCTATAATAGGTTATGACAATAAAACTGTTAACACCTTAAGGCTTTGGAGTGCAGAAGCTTTAGATGAGGAAGAAGCAGCTAATTTGAATTTGATAAGAAAAGGAGAAGGGCATAAAGCACTAGACAATAAAACATCTATTGAATCCATATCACAAGTTTTATATCCAGATGATTCTAAAATAGAAGGAAAAGTATTGAGATTGAAGCAGCAATATTTTTTTGTTAGTGCAGGTATTCAAAGCATAATAAGAAACTACAAAAGTAAAAAGAATAATATTGATGATTTGAATAAATATGTAGCTATTCATATTAATGATACTCATCCTTCTCTAGCAGTACCAGAGCTTATGAGAATACTTATTGATGAAGAAGGCTTAGAATGGGATAAAGCCTTTGAAATTACTAATAAAATAATCTCCTATACAAATCATACTATAATGGCTGAGGCAATGGAAAAATGGCAGGTGGAAATGTTTAAGGGGATATTGCCTAGAATATATATGATAGTGCAGGAGATTAACAGAAGGTTTATTGAGAATTTAAAAGTAAGATACAAAATGGATCAAGGTAAAATTAATAAAATGGCTATAATCAATGATAACTATATAAAGATGGCTAATCTAGCAATAATAGGGGGATACTCTGTTAATGGAGTAGCAAGACTCCATACAGAAATTTTAAAAAAGCGGGAACTAAAAGATTTCTATGAGCTTTATCCAGAAAAATTTAATAATAAAACAAATGGAATAACCCATAGAAGATGGTTGTTAGAAGCAAATCCAAGCCTTTCAAAGCTTATATGCAGTGCTATAGGAAGTGAATGGATTAAAAAGCCAGAGGAGCTAATAAGCCTAATGAAATATTCTAGAGATGAAGCTTTTCAAGACAAGGCAGCCAAAATAAAAGAAAAAAATAAAATACAATTTTCAAAAGAAATAAAGGATAAATACGGTGTTGAAATCAATCCATATTCCATATTCGATGTTCAAGTTAAAAGGCTTCATGAATACAAAAGGCAAATATTGAATTTATTTAATATCATTAATTTATATAATAAGCTTAAGGAGAATCCTAATTTAGATATAATCCCTAGAACCTTCTTTTTCGCTGCAAAAGCATCTCCAAGCTATTTTTTGGCTAAAGAGATTATAAAGCTTATAACCACGGTGCAATATAAGATAAATAATGATAAAAGTATTAAAGATAAAATAAAAGTATTGTTTTTAGAAAACTATGGGGTTTCTCTAGCAGAGAGAATAATACCTTGTGCAGATATAAGTGAGCAAATTTCAACTGCATCAAAAGAAGCATCTGGAACCGGTAATATGAAATTTATGATGAATGGGGCTATTACTATTGCTACTTTGGATGGGGCAAATGTTGAAATAAAAGAGGCAGTTGGTGAGGAAAATATAATAATTTTTGGGCTAAATGCTGAAGAGGTAATGAACTACGAAAAATATGGTGGGTATAACTCAAAAGATATTTTTAATAAGGATCCTATAATCAATAAAATAGTAAATACGTTAATTGATGGATATTTTCAAGTGCCAAATTGTGAATTTATAAACATATATAAGCACTTGATAGATAAGAATGATGAATATTTTATATTCAAAGACTTTCATTTCTATGTTAATGCTCAAGAAAAAGCTGAAGCTTTATATAAAAACTATAGAAAGTGGCAGGAAATGAGTATAATCAATATTGCTAATTCTGGAAAGTTTTCTAGCGATAAAACCATTGAGAATTATTCAAAAAAAATATGGAACACTAGAAAAGTCGATATAATATAAAAAAAGAACAAGCAGCACTAGATGATGCTTGTTCTTTTAGATTATTCTACTTCTCCATCTCCTTCAGGGATATAAATCTCAAGACCTACACTTAAAAGATCAGGGTTAGAAATACTATTTTTTTGCATTATAACCTGAACTGCTTCATTTGCATCCATTGTTGGGAGATATTCTTCAGCTATATTATAGAGTGTTTCCCCAGCCTGTACTGTGTATTTTATGCAATTGGTTGTATCTATAGTATTCACTGGTACCATGAGACGTAGTCCAGATACTATTACTTCTCTATCTTTTAAATTATTCATAGTTTCTATTATTTTAACTGCTTCTTCTTGGCTTTTCCATGGAATTGCCTTTCTAGCGATACTATATAAAGTATCTCCTTTTTGAACTACATAATCTGTATACTTTTCAGGAGTAGAATTAATAGTTGATTGAGTAGTAGAAGGTTCTTCATTTGTAGTCTTTGCAGTATTGCTATCATTTGAAACTTGAACCTTATCTTCTGTATTTGAATTGTCCTTTGAGGAAGTTTCATTGACGTCAGAAATATCTGATTTATTTGAGCTTTGTACAATATTGTTTAAGCTTCTAGTCATGAAAAACACTCCAAAGAATAATACAATTGCAGAGGAAGTAATTATTAGAGCCTTTTTAATTTTTGATTTCATATTTATTGTAATTCTCCTTTCATTTATGTGTGTTTTATTCAGATTATTGCCAGTTAAAAGACTTTTAAACCTATTGATAATATATTTTTAGCTTATTTACATACTTTAATTAATTTACGCAGAGTATATAAACATATATAAACTACACAAGGAGGAGTTAATTATGGATTTACATGAAGCTCACGAAATTATTACAAGCCCAAATAAAATTAAGGTATTATATAAAGGCCTTCCAATTTGGATTGAAGAGATTGATAATAATTCAGAAACAGCTCAGATTAGAAGCATGACTACTAAAGAAGTGATGGGAGTATACGTTAAAGATTTAGTTAATACTAAAGAAGTGGTGGGAAAGATAAGTCAATAATTCAGTGATAATTTTAACAAAGAGGTTTAAAAGAGATTTAATCATAAGTTAATTAAATCTCTTTACTATTATTGGAATAAAATGAAAAGGGTAGAATACTAGCTTTAACTTATTAATAAAAAAAATGACAATTTGATTATTTTTTATTAATAATGTAAACGAAATAATAAAAATTAATCAAAAAAATAGTCAAAAAATGAAACTTTAATATTGAAAAATTGCAGAATAACCTTTATAATTAAAACCAAAATCGCTTAGTAAGTTTTATTTCAATGAAATTGGGGGGTACAAATATGGAATGTAGAACGGGCATGCCTGAAAAGCAAGGTCTATACGATCCACAGTTTGAAAGAGACAATTGTGGTGTTGGCTTTGTAGTTAATATAAATGGGGAAAAAACTCACGCATTAGTAAGTAAAGCTATTCAGGTATTAGTTAATCTAACTCATAGAGGGGCAGTAGGATCAGATCCTTTAACTGGTGATGGAGCAGGTATAATGCTTCAAATACCAGATGAATTTTTCAAAATAAGTTGTGAAAATTTAGGAATGGAGTTACCTAAGAAAGGCAATTATGCTGTAGGCATGACATTTTTACCTAAAGAACCTGCTTTAAGATTTCAATGTGAAGGAATTTTTGAAAGAATAGTTGAAGAAGAGGGGCAAAAAGTATTAGGTTGGAGAGATGTTCCAACAGATAATAGAGGAATAGGCGAAACAGCAAAAGGAACAGAGCCTATCATAAGACAATTGTTTATTGAAAAATGTTGTACAGGCGTAGAAGAATTTGAAAGAAAATTGTATGCAATTAGAAAGAGAACTGAAAACGAAGTTAAAAAGCTAGTAAAAAGAAATACTGAATACTTCTACATTTGTAGCCTTTCAAGTAAAACAGTAGTATATAAAGGCTTACTTCTTGCTGACCAAATAGATGGATTTTACCTTGATTTAAAAGATATAAACTTTAAAAGTGCTTTGGCATTAGTTCACCAGAGATTTAGTACAAATACATTCCCTACTTGGGACTTAGCACAACCTTTTAGATATTTAGCACACAATGGAGAAATAAACACTATTAGGGGAAATAGAAATTGGATGAATGCTAGAGAAGGAGTTTTACAATCAGACTCTTTTGGGGAAGATATTTCTAAATTGTTCCCAATAGTAAATTACAGTGGAAGTGACTCTTCTTCTTTAGATAATGTGTTTGAACTTCTTACTTTAGATGGAAGAAGTAACGTACATGCTATGAGAATGTTAATTCCAGAAGCTTGGAAGAACAATCAATTTATGTCTGATGAAGAAAGAGCTTTTTATGAATATCACGCTTCTTTAGTTGAACCTTGGGATGGACCAGCTGCAGTATTTTTTACAGACGGAGAAAAAATAGGTGCAACTCTTGATAGAAACGGATTAAGACCTGCAAAGTATGTTATAACAAAAAATGGATTCATGGTTATGGCTTCTGAGCTAGGAGTACTTCAATTTACTCCAGAAGAAATAATTAAAAAAGGAAGATTAGAGCCAGGTAAGATGCTATTAGTTGATACAGGCGTTGGCAAAATCTTCTATAGCGATGAAATTACTAAAATGCTTTCACAAGAGAGGCCTTATAAAGAAATATTAGATAGAAAGAGACTTACTCTTGGGGATTTCCAAAGTGTAGATAGCAATTCAACTTCAAATCAAGAAGATATAAAAGAAAAACAACAGGCTTTTGGATATACCTTAGAAGATTTAGATGTTATTCTAAAATATATGGCTGAAAATGGGAAAGAGCCTTTGGGATCCATGGGAAATGATACTCCTTTAGCTGTACTTTCAAATAGATCTCAGCTTTTATTTGCATATTTTAGACAACTATTTGCACAGGTTACAAATCCACCTATAGATCCAATAAGAGAAGGCGTAGTTATGTCTCTTATGAATTTTATTGGTGCTCAAGAAAATATATTGAATAAAGAAGAGACTGATCAGCCTTTTATAGAAATTGAAAGACCTGTTTTATCAAACAATGAAATAAATAAGATTAAAGCAATACAAACAAAGGAATTTAAGTCAACCATTATACCTATAACCTTTAAAGCTGATAATGGAATTGAAGGCTTTAAGGAAGCATTAAATTTAATATGTGAAAGAGCTTCAAAACGTATTGAAGAAGGATATAATATATTAATTTTAAGTGATAGGAAGGTTGACAGCTATGAAGCAGCAATACCAAGCTTATTAGCACTTTCAGCAGTTCACCATCATTTAATCAAACAAAAGACAAGAACAAAGGTTTCTTTAATTGTTGAAACAGGAGAAGTAAGAGAGACAACACACTGCGCTCTTCTTATCGGATATGGAGCAACTGCTTTAAATCCATATTTGGCAATTGAAACTGTTGAAAATATGTTTGATGAAGGTGAAATAGAAGCACAAAGCAAAGAAAAGGCAGTAGAGAACTATATTAATGCTATCTGTAAGGGTCTATTAAAGATACTTTCAAAGATGGGTATTTGTACTGTTCAAAGTTACCATGGAGCGCAAATATTCGAAGCTCTTGGATTAAGTGAAGAGTTTATTAATAAATATTTTGAGGGAACAACTTCTAGAATAGGTGGTGTAGGTGAAGAAGTTATTGCTGAGGAACTATTAGCAAGGCATAAAAAGGCTTACAATATACTTAGAAAGCCTCAAAATGAGCTAGAAGTAGGAGGTTTATATGCTTGGAGAAAGGATGGAGAAATCCATTTATTTAATCCAGAAACTATATACAAACTACAAGTAGCTACTAGAACAAATAGTTATGAAGTATACAAGGATTATGCAAAACACATTAATCATCAAGGTACAAACCTATGTACTATAAGAGGATTATTTAAATTTAAGAAGGGCAATAGTATTCCGCTAGAAGAAGTAGAACCAGTAAGTGAAATTGTTAAGAGATTCTGTACTGGAGCTATGTCACTAGGTTCTATTAGTAGAGAAGCTCACGAAACTATTGCTATAGCAATGAACCGCCTTGGAGGAAGAAGTAACTCAGGAGAAGGTGGAGAGGATAAGGTAAGATTTAGAGTTGACAGTAACGGTGACAGCAAGAGAAGTGCTATAAAACAAGTAGCTTCTGCTCGTTTTGGAGTTACAGCAAACTATTTAGTTAATGCAGATGAGCTTCAAATTAAGGTAGCTCAAGGGGCAAAACCGGGAGAAGGAGGACATCTTCCAGGTAAGAAGGTTGATGAATACATTGCAAGAATGAGACACTCAACTCCAGGAATAGATTTAATATCTCCTCCTCCACACCACGATATATACTCAATTGAAGATTTAGCTCAGCTTATATATGATTTAAAATCAGTTAATCCAGCTAGCAGAATAAGTGTTAAGTTAGTTTCAGAGGCTGGAGTTGGAACAGTTGCAGCAGGAGTTGCTAAAGCTCATGCAGATGTAATTTTAATAAGCGGACATGATGGTGGAACTGGTGCTGCACCTTTATCTTCAATAAGAAATGCAGGTATACCTTGGGAAATAGGTTTGTCAGAAACACACCAAGTATTACTATTGAACAACCTAAGAAGCAGAGTAAGATTACAAACTGACGGACAATTAAAAACTGGTAAAGACGTTGTAGTAGCAGCATTACTAGGTGCTGAAGAATTTGGATTTGCAACAACTGCCTTAGTTATATTAGGATGTACATTACTTCGTAAATGTCATTGCAATACTTGTGATATGGGAATTGCAACTCAAGATCCAGAGCTTAGAACATGCTTTAAAGGAAAACCAGAATATATAATTAACTTCTTTACTTTTATAGCACAAGAAGTAAGAGAATATATGGCTCAACTTGGATTTAGAACAATGAATGAAATGATAGGAAGAATTGATAAGATAGAAGTGGAAAATGCTATAGAGCATTGGAAAGCAAAAGGACTAGATCTTTCTAACATTTTATTTAAACCTGATATGCCAAAGAGAATAAAACCTTACTGTGTAATTGCTCAGGATCATGGAATAGATAAAGCACTTGATCATCATTTAATTCAAATAGCTAAGCCTGCCCTTGAAGGCAAGAAACATGTACGCGGTAGCTTTGAAATAAAGAATATAGATAGAACTGTAGGTGCTATGCTAAGTGGAGAAATAGCAAAAGCTTATGGAGAAAATGGTCTTCCAGAGGATACTATTGTATTTAACTTTAAGGGTTCTGCAGGACAAAGCTTTGGAGCTTTTGGTGCTAAAGGATTAACTTTAGTTCTTGAAGGAGATGCCAATGACTATGTAGGTAAAGGTCTTTCAGGAGCTAAGCTAATTGTTAAACTTCCAAAAGAAAGTAAGCTAAAAGCAGAAGAAAATTCTATAGCAGGTAACACTATACTTTACGGAGCTTGTGACGGAGAGCTTTATGTAAATGGAATTGTTGGTGAACGTTTTGCTGTTAGAAATAGTGGAGCTGCTGCAGTTGTTGAAGGTGTTGGAGATCACTGCTGTGAATATATGACTGGCGGAACTGTAGTTGTAATAGGAAACACTGGAAGAAACTTTGGAGCTGGAATGAGTGGAGGCATTGCCTTTGTTTATGACGAAGCTTCAGGCATAGAAGCAAAATGTACAGAAGAAATGCTAGAAATATTTGATTTAGATGAAATAGAAGATGAAGAATTAGTGCATAAGCTTATATCTAACCACTTAAACTATACTGGAAGTGAAAGAGCTAAAGCAATATTAGACAACTGGGAAGAAAATAAATCTAAATTTAAAAAGATTATTCCTACTGCTTATAAGGCAATATTAGAAAAAAATAAAAAAATGGAAAAGATATCTTAGTGAGGGGGTGTAAGCATGGGAAAGTTAACTGGATTTAAGGAATTTGAAAGAAAAGGATATAAAAGAAGAGAAATTAAAGATAGAATAAAAGACTACAAAGAAATTTACATTCCCCTTACAAAAGAGGAAATGAGTGAGCAGGCCTCAAGATGTATGAATTGCGGTACGCCTTTCTGCAACTGGGGTTGCCCTCTAGGCAATATTATTCCAGATTGGAATGACATGATTTACAAGGGTGATTGGGAGAAGGCATATAAGAGATTGACTTTAACAAGTAATTTCCCAGAATTTACAGGAAGAATATGTCCTGCCCTATGTGAAGCTGGATGTACTCTTGGAGTGAATAGAACAGCAGTTTCTATAAGAGAAATTGAACTTACTATAATAGAGAAGGCTTTTGCTGAAGGCTATGCAAAGCCTAACATGCCAAAGGTTAAAACTGGTAAGAAGGTTGCTGTTATTGGTTCAGGTCCTTCAGGACTTGCAGCTGCAGCAGAGCTTAATTATGCTGGTCATGAAGTTACAGTATTTGAAAAGGACCAAAAACTAGGTGGCTTATTAAGATATGGAATTCCTGACTTCAAGCTAGAGAAAAATATTGTTGATAGAAGAATTAAGCTAATGGAGGAGGAAGGTGTAGAATTTAAGACAAATACAGAGGCTGGAGTTGACATAGAAGCAAAAGAGCTTTTAGAAAACTTTGATGCTATAGTATTAGCTGGTGGTTCTACAGTTCCAAGAGATTTAAAGGCAGAAGGAAGAGAAGTAGAGGGTGTTTATTTTGCAATGGAATATTTGTCAAAGCAAAATAAAAAGATATCAGGAGAAAAGTATAAAGAGAAGGATATTGATGCAAAGGATAAAGTAGTTGTTGTAATAGGCGGAGGAGATACAGGTTCAGACTGCGTAGGAACAGCTATAAGACAAGGTGCAAAGGAAGTTTACCAATTTGAAATTATGCCAAAGCCACCAGTAGAAAGAGATAACACAATGCCTTGGCCAACATATCCTAGAACCTTAAAGACTTCTTCTTCTCATGAAGAAGGATGTACAAGAGACTGGAATATTGAAACAAAGGCTTTCGTAGGTAAGAATGGAAAGCTTGAAAAGCTTAAGTTATCTCGTGTGCAATGGAGTGAAGATAAAGATGGAAGAATGACAATGGAAGAGGTTAAGGACAGCGAATTTGAAATAAAAGCGGACTTAGTTTTCTTAGCAATGGGATTTCTTCATCCAAAGCATGAAGGTTTATTAGAACAATTAAAAGTTAAGCTTGATCCAAGAGGAAATGTATTGACAGATGAAAATTCTATGACTAATGTAAATAAAGTTTTCTCAGCAGGAGATATGAATACAGGACAATCTTTAGTAGTTAGAGCAATTCACGGAGGAAGACAAGCGGCTAAGAACGTAGACAAATATTTAATGGGAGATACTTATTTAAGAGGATAATAGAATATTTAGGTGAGGATGTTTTTATAACATCCTCATTTTTTATTCTATATGTATTTAATTTTTTATAAGTGGTAAACTTTAAAAAGGAGGTGTTATCTTTGGATAAAATTTTAGCACATTACATTATGCCTCATCCTCCAATTATAGTGGAGGAGATAGGAAAAGATGAAAGGAGTAAGGCAGAAAATACAATAAAAGCTTGCGAAAGTATTGGTAAGGAAATTGAGAATCTAAAACCTGAAACAATAATTATCATTACTCCTCATGGGCCTTTATTTAGTGATGCCTTAGCAATCTCTTCTGGTTCTATAATAAAAGGTGACTTAGGCAGTTTCAATGCCCCTGAAATAAAATTTAACATTAATATAGACGAAAAGCTTACAGAGCTTATAAGGGAAAAAGCAATTGAAAAAGACTTAATTGTTGTACCTATAGATGAGGTTTCTGCAAATCAATATGGTATTTCATCAGAATTAGATCATGGGAGTATGGTTCCGCTATATTTTATTAATAAATACTATAAAGATTATAATATTGTCCATATAACCTATGGACTGCTTTCTAAGGTAAGGTTATATGAATTTGGAATTGCCATAAAGGAAGCAGTAAGTGCTCAGGATAAAAGTGTAGTAGTTATTGCTAGTGGAGATTTATCTCATAAACTTAGTGAGGAAGGCCCTTACGGATTTTCTGAAGCTGGAGTAGAGTTTGATAAGAAGATAATAGAGCTATTAAAAAATGGAGATGCAGAAGGTATTTTTAGTATAGATAAGAGGCTAATAAAAGGCGCTGGTGAATGTGGACTTAGATCATTCTATATTCTTTTTGGAAGCATGGAGGAGAAGGATATAAGTGGAGAATTATTATCTTATGAAGCGCCCTTTGGAATAGGTTATGGGGTCATGAAGTTTAACACAACAGAAAACAAAGTAAAACAGATGTTTTTAAAAATAAATGAACTTAGAAATAGAGAAATAGAAAAGATAAGACAATGTGAGGATGTATATGCAAAGCTTGCTAGGGCTAGTCTTGAACACTATGTAAAAACAGGAGAATATATGACTATGCCTTTACTTCATGATAAAATGCTACAGGAAAGAAATGGAGTTTTTGTTTCAATTAAGAAGGAAGGAGAGCTTAGGGGCTGCATTGGGACTATTTTCCCTTCTACTGATTGTATTGCTAATGAAATAATTAGGAACTCTGTAGAAGCGGGATTGAAGGATCCAAGATTTTTGCCTGTAGAAGAAGAAGAGCTTCAGGAGCTAGAGTATTCTATTGATATTTTAATGAAGCCAACTAAAGCTTCCAGAGAAGAATTAGATCCTAACAAGTATGGAATTATTGTAAGATGTGATTCAAGATCTGGAGTTTTGCTTCCAGATTTAGAAGGTATAGATACAGTAGAGGAACAACTTAGCATTGCATTAGAAAAGGCTGAAATAGGAAATCAGGAAAAATACTCAATAGAGAAGTTTGAAGTGGTTAGAAGAGGAAGTAAATGTTAATATCAAAAAACTAAAGGATAAAAATTTTAAAAACCCCTTTTGTTAAAATATGTAAATTAGTATAATGGTAGTATGTTATAAAATATATCTAATTACTTATGGAAGAGGAGAATTTACCCTTTATGAGAGAAGCTAAGCTTAGAGAATATCTAAATTCACTTGAAACTAATCAACTTAAAGAAGAAATTGTAGAAGTATTCAAGGTCTTTGATGATGTGAAAAACTACTACAATTTAAAGATAAGCGGAAAACTAGAAGAGAGTTTATTAAAAGCATCCAAAGAAAAACTATTAGAAGAGTTTTCAAAGTGCCCTGATAATAGAATAAGATATTACAAGATAAGTGAAATATTAATGGAATTTCAGAATTTATCTACTAGAGCCTATGATAAAGTTGATTTAATGTTATATTATATGAACTTAGCTATGGAGTATATACAACTAAATAAAGTAATTGATGAAAAACTTAGTATATCTTTAGAAGGGGTATTTGAAAAAGCTTTAAATATTATTTTCAAAAATAACCTGCAAGAGCAATTTAATGATGCTATAGAGTTAATAATTAATAATAATGTTATAAATGCTGAAGAGTTTACAGGTATTTTACAGAATACTAAAAATAATTTTAATGTTAAATTAAAAAAAGTATAAATATATTTGTTTAAATTGAGAAACCTAATTATGAAGTTAAATTAATTCATAAATTTAGGAGGGAATTACATATGGAAAAAACTCAAAGTATAACTGTGGAAAACGAGTATGGCAAGATGGTTGAATTAGAATTTATAGATAAAATAGTAATAGGAAATGACAAGTATGTAATAGTTTCAATGCCAGGTAGTGGAGATGCAAATGCATATAGGGAGGTAAGTAGAGGCAATGATCAAATAGAGTATGCCTCTATAGGTTCAGGAGCAGAATTTAAAAGAGTGCTAGAAGCATACAATGCAAAAAACAGCTAACATGAGAGCCACTTAATTCATGTGGCTCTTTGTATTTAGATATTATCTGACTCACTAGACAATTTAGTTGCTTCTTCTGATATAAAATTCATTCCAATTTTAGTTAAAGAATAAATTTTTTCATCATCTTTTACTTTTGATTTATCAATGCTTTTCAATAGATGACACCTCTCTAAATCTTTAATTGAAGCACGAACTATACTATGGCGTTTTTTCACAAACTTAGAGCAGATGTTGTCAACGTCGAGTTTTTTATTTAGATATAATTCTATCATTATTTTTTTTGCATAAGGCATATGACTTTTTTTTAATTCATTAAACATATAGCACCTTCCTATTCAGATATAATTTATAAATAATATGAAAAGGTTTAATTTACTATTCCTTTTAATTTATAATATTTGAAAGACTTGATTAAATAAGGTAAGTTAATTAAACTTATATATGAGAAGTTTTAAGAGAAAATACTTTAAGAAATCTACGGAAGGGGATACATGAAATGAAATTAGAAAAGTTTTGTCATAACTGCAAGTTTATCATAGAAGGAAAATGTGAGGTACGAGAGACTCCTGATGTTATAAATGGAGAGTTTAAATGTTGGCTTCCATCTTATAATTATTCAGTTGAATTAATTAAGATGTTAGATCCAGATGAAAGAGATGAGTATTTGTTTAGCGATATATACGAAGAAGAGCATTTAGTAAGAAAAGTTGAAACAGGCAAATTTGATGAGAGTGATGAAGATGAGCAGGAAGAAGCATAATTAATTTTTATTAATCAATAAAAACAATAAATTTATTACTAATATATGTAATAAATTTATAATAGAAGGGGAATCATAAAGGGGTATATAGAAATAAGAAAATAAAGAGGAGAGATGTAAATGAAAGCTTATGTTGATCAAGAAACCTGTATAGGATGTGGATTATGTCCTTCTATGTGTCCAGAGGTATTTGACATGGGTGATGATGGGAAAGCTCATGTTATAGTTGATGAAGTTCCATCAGAAAATGAAGATGGTGCTGTTGAATCTCAAGAATCTTGCCCTGTAGATGCCATTAAAGTAGAAGAATAGTTTTACTATATTTAATCTATGCAAATAAAGTAGATATTTCAAAATTTTATTTTGAAATATCTACTTTTTATTAGATTAAATTATTGTTCAAAGATGAAATAAGTTTAATCAAATTATCTACGTGGTAATTATATACTATTTCAATTTCTGAATTGAAAGAAGGCTTATTTTCTATATCTAAATTTAAGGTATTCTTTAGATTTGCTATATTTCTGTGATTTAAACTAAAGCCACCACTGAGGGATTCCAACATAAAGAGATGGCTATAAGCTTCTTTACTTAAGTTTAATACTGAATTTGAATTTTGAATCTGAGGGATCTTAGATTCCTTAATATTAATTTCTGAAATGATAGACTTAAGTAAATTTTCAAAGTCCGAAATTTGTTTATTTAACTTTGGTAAGTTAGTTGGAGTATTCATACTTAAGTGCTCAATTAAGGAATTATGTAAGCTAGTAATGAGATTTTCTTTCATCTTATATAATTTGTCAAAGTATTTTGGGGGAGAAACTAGATAATTCACTATAACTGAAATAGCAATTCCTACAAAGGTTTCCAAAAGTCTTGTAGTACTATAAACTAAGGGTGTTGTATCTATAAGATTTATCATTATCCCAAGGAATACTACACAGCCTATAGTTATAGCTTTATTTTTACCTATTAAGTTGCATATATAAATTACTACCATAACTCCTATAGCACTTAGGAAAGGATTTCTAGGTTCAATAAGAGCAAAGATCAATCCAACTAATGCTCCAATAAAAGTTCCAACCATTCTATTTTTACCTGTTGTAAATGAATCAAAAATAGAGCTTTGCATACATATTACTGCAGCTATACAAGCATAAAAGGGGTAATCTATATTAAATAATCTTAAAATTACTATGCATAGAAAAACAGATAGAGCTGTTTTTAAATTTCTCATTCCAATTTTTCTCATAAAGTCAACTCCTTGTTTTTAAATCATGTTATAATATTTCATATAGTTCATTATACACAATTGAAAAGATACGGTAAATGGTATGGAGGTAAGAATAGGCATGAGAACAATGAGAAGAATGGATAGAAAAATGGAAGATGGAGCTGCTTTTGAATTACTTAAGAAGGGAGAATACGGAATTTTATCAACTTGCGGAAAAGAAAATCAGCCCTATGGAGTTCCTGTAAATTATGTAGTTATAGACAATTCAATATACATACACTGCGCATTAGTTGGAAGTAAAATAGACAATATAAATGCAAATAATAAGGTGAGCTTTACAGTTGTAGGGAAAACAAAAGTGCTACAGGATAAATTTTCTACAGAATATGAAAGCGTTATTGTCATGGGCGTGGCATCTATTATTCCAGAAGAGGAAAGAACTGAGCCACTGCTAGAATTTATAAACAAATACAGTCCTGAATATTTAAAAGAAGGAAGAGAATACATAGAAAGAGCAAAAAATAAAACTAATATAATTAAAATAGTGATAGAAAGCATTACTGGTAAGCACAGACTGTAAAAACCAACATTCATTTAAAACTAATAAAAATAAATCCAAAAGGACATCATAATTAATGAAACAAAGTTGAGGAGGTGTTACTTTTGACTGATAAGCATATTGAAGGTGAATTAGCAAGGAATTATAATAAAAAAGGCTATAAATCAACAGAAAATCAATTTTCTAAAAATTCTATAGTTCAAACTATAGAAAGTCCAGCTATTAATGCAAGTGGTTTAGAAGCTAAAAGGAAATATAAGACTGAATAAAATAGATTAAAATAGAAGTATGCTTTATAAAGAAATAAAGTATACTTCTATTTTATTGCTTAATTTTCATTATTGCTTTGTCAATCTCATTTTGGAACTCTAATGGGCATTCAACACCTAAAGCCAAATATCTACTATTTACCCAATATGAATAGGTAATTGCGGTTCCATCCTTTAAGTGAAATGCAATAAAATATCTTGTGCCAAATAAATCATAATTTTTCTGATCCACAATATCTGCTGACAAAACATTATCTACCATTGTTTTAACAGTATTCTCAGCTTCTATTTTAGCTAACTCTGTTATCCCATCTTGTTCACTATTTATTCCTATATATTTTACTTTATCTCTAATGTCTATTAAGTCTTCACCTATCTTAGCTTTAGGATTATAGTGTGCTTCATACATAGTTATTTTTCCATCAAAGTATGCAGCAAGACGAAATTCTGGTTTATATCCTTTTACAGAGTATAAGGGTGTTCCTTTTTCTAGAAATGCTGCGTCTCCATCCTTAGTTTTATAACTTGGGTCAAATACATTGTCACTTACTTTAAATTTTACCTCTGATACCTTCTGCCCAATATCAGCACTGGTCAAATCTCTTCCGCAATAGTTATTAGCATCGTAATAATGAATATCATTTACTTGTATAAAATTAATCCAATCGATGTGCACATTTTTCTGTACGCCTGTATTTGCAGGGCTTATTTGTTGAGAACATCCAGCAAGTAATATTGCTATTAATATTAGTATTGAAAGTATACGACGATTAATAATTATCACTCCCTAAAATTTTTATTAAATAAATAAGTCACTAAATAATGAGGCAATATTAGTACAAGCCTATACATTGATTATAAACCATAATTTTACATAATGCTATATAAAAATGGATCATCACCTAAAGGCTAGGACTTCACAACTTACGTATAATTAGTTATAATGAAAGGGTTAACTATAGCTGTTCCTGTTAAAGTATGGGGGTTGAATTTTGATTAGTTTATTATTAATAAAGCAGATTGCTGAACTTTTTTTAATTATTCTTATGGGGTTTATTTTAGTTAGAACACATTTACTTAAGCCAGAAGATAGCAAAAGTCTTTCAATTGTTGTTCTTTACCTAATATTGCCTTGCGTAATTATTAACGCTTTTAGTGTAAAATATACAGAAAGCATACGAAATGGTTTGATTCTTGCCTTTGTGGTAGCAGTGTTGATTCATATTGCACTTTTGATTTTAGTTAAGGTGCTTGAAAAAATATTTCATTTAGATGCTGTTGAAAAAGCATCCATAATATATTCTAATTCAGCAAATTTGATTATTCCCATAATAACTTCTGTATTGGGAGTTCAGTGGGTTATCTATTCTAGTGCTTTTCTATCAGTTCAGCTAGTTTTAATGTGGACTCATGGAAGGATGGTACTTTGTGAAGAGAAAAAAGTAGAATTAAAAAAAATTTTTTTAAATATTAATATGATCTCCATTTTCTTTGGGATTTTAATTTTTACTACAAAAATACAATTGCCCGATATCATCATGGAAACTATGAAATCAGTAAGCGTTACTATTGGTCCAATCAGCATGGTGGTAGCTGGAATGCTGATTGGAAATATGAGTTTAAAACAAGTATTTGCATATAAAAGAATTTATATGGTTACTTTTCTAAAGATGATAGTATGTCCGGCTATGGTTGTACTTCTACTTAAATTTGGTGGAATGACAACTTTGTTACCCGATGGAAGGATGATTTTGCTGATTAGCCTTCTTGCAACGATAACTCCCTCGGCGTCAACAATTACACAAATGGCTCAAATATATGGTAAAAATGCAGAATATGCAAGTGTTATAAATGTAGTTACGACTATAATTTGTATTGTAACAATGCCAATTATGGTTTGGTTGTATCAGATATAAGTAAAAATTTAATTTTCTTTAATTAATTATTTATTGAGGAGAGATTGTTATGAGAATTTTAGCTTTTGAAGTACGTGATGATGAAAAGCCATATTTTGAAAAATACGCAGCACAGTATCAATGCGAAATTACCTGCGTTCCCAATACTTTAAATTTTGATAATTTATCAATGGTACGAGGATATGATGGGATTTCTATATTAAGTAAAAGCTATATAACAACTGATTTAGAGGATCGTTTAAAAGAGCTTGGAGTTACTTGTTGTGCTACAAGAACAATTGGTTTTAATCATATTGATGTAGCCCATGCTCATGAAATTGGTTTAAAAATTGCTAATTCAAATTACCCACCTACAGGTGTAGCTGAATATACAGTAATGCTAATATTAATGTCCTTAAGACATTATAAACAGGCAATGTGGCGTGGACAAGTAAATGATTATTCACTTAGCGGCTTACAAGGGCGTGAACTTAATGAATTAACTGTAGGAATTATAGGAACAGGAAAAATTGGGCAATGTGTTATAAAAAATATTTCTAATTTCGGTTGTAAAATACTTGCATATGACATGTATGAGAATGATGCAGTAAAAAAATATGCACAATATACTGACTTAGATACAATTATAAATAGCTGTGATATTATTTCCCTTCATACCCCTTTATTAGAAAGTACATACCATTTAATCAATGAAGAAAAAATTGAGCATATGAAAGAGGGAGTAGTTTTAATAAATTGTGCAAGAGGGGAACTTATGGATATTGATGCATTGATCGATGGAATTGAATCACAAAAGATAGGTGCCCTAGCATTAGACGTTATTGAAGGTGAAGACGGTATTTACCATGAAGATAAGCGAAGTGAAATTATAAGCAACCAAAAAATTGCTTACCTTCGCCAGTTTCCAAATGTTATAATGACACAGCATATGGCTTTTTATACCAATACAGCAGTAGAAAACATGGTTAGATGCTCAATAGAGTCCATTCATGATTTTATAAAAAAGGGTACTTGCGCAACAATCATATAATTTAAAAGGAATGACCAAATGATAATATAAAAATAGATATGCACTCAAGTTCACTGGCCTTCCTTTTTAGTAAAATTCTTAACTAGAAATGTAAGCAAATCACATGAACATCCATTTAATGATACTTCATGATTAACCTCATTATCTTACGATAGACTTAACTGCATCTTCATAAGACTTAACTTTCTTTACTATAAAATACTTCATAAATTCTTTGGTCCACATGTCCATTTCTTCCTCTATTTCATTTACTTCATTCATTATAAACATAACATTTTTACAATCTGTTTTTGACATAGCTGGAAGTAATACAGAAAATCCCCATTCAACATCTTCTTTTTTGTCTTCAAATCCGTTTCTTGCATCTACAACAAAATTGCTATTTGGGTATTTTCTAAGCAATTCTAAAGCAAATGTTGTTGGATTTCTATAATCATCAAAACAACAGAATTTTTTCCACGTAAGAAATACTATATTGTCTTCTGGCATATATCTCACATTACTAAATTCTGAATCAAATTTATTTTTCTCTATAATCTCATTCATAATTTTTCTCCTCACAAATAAACATTTTTAATATTTTAATATAACTTTTATTTAGATTACTGAATAAATTAATAGAATACATATCATAATAATGATATAATGGTGATAAATAAATGATAATTTCAAAAGGGGTGATTAATGTGCCTATAATTAGACCAATTTCCGATTTAAGAAATAACTTTAATGTAATATCCGATTTATGCCACACTAATGCAGAACCAATCTTTATCACTAAAAACGGTCATGGTGATATGGTTGTTATGAGCCAAGCACTTTATGAGCAGCAACAGGCTCTTATTGAATTATATCAAAAGCTAGCAGATGCTGAGGTCGAAAGCCAAGCTATTAAAACAAGAATTTCTCATAAAGACTTAATGACCAAAATGAGGGCTAAAATAAATGAGTAAAAAGTATAGAATAGAATATCTGCCAATAGCAGAGCAAGACCTTACAGACATAATTGAATATATTACTCTTGATTGCCCACAATCAGCTTTAAAGCTTCTACAAGAGATTGATGAATCAATATCTAAACTCGAGGACTTCCCTTTTATGGGTATAAATCCAAGAGATACAAGGCTTCAACGATTAAACTATAGAATTCTTGTAGTAAACAGTTATCTGGTTTTCTATGTGGTTAAGGATGACTATGTTGAAATCAGACGTATACTTCATGGAAAACAAAAATATAAATTTATTTTATAAATTTGATGCTACCTAGTTAGAAAATATGTCGTTTAAATTTATTTCTAAGGATTCGAAGATACCAACCTTTATATTATCTTCTTCTGAATATACTTCGGGTCTTCCAAATTTATTATTTTCATTTAATGTATATGATACAATTGTTTTTTCATCGGGATATACTATCCAATATTCTTTTACTCCTGCTCTTTCATATAAATAAAACTTCTCTTTTAAATCCTTCTTTAATGTAGATGGAGATACTATCTCTATTATAAAATCTGGACTTCCATTGCACCCTTTATCATCTAGTTTACTAGAATCACAAATAACTGATATGTCAGGCTGCACTATATTAGTAATATCATCATCAGATTCATGATTAATATTTAACCTAACATCAAAAGGAGCGCTATATACTTCACAGGTTTTACCCCTTAAATAGTTGTGTATTGATGTAAACAATTCCCCAGAGATCTTCTGATGTTTTCTTGTTGGTGCAGGACTCATGTTAAAAGGCACACCATCTATAATTTCCCATCTTTCTTCAGAAGGCCAAGTTATATAATCTTTATATGAGTATTTTATATTATCGCTTCTTTCGGGTATTGACATATTCTCACCTCCATTTTTAAAATTTATTAGTATTTATTATACCACTAATTCTCAATTTTAGACCATATCTCAGTTTTATATCAACTGGCGTTCCGTATTGAAGACGTTCCAGAGCCTTAGTTAGATTTTCGGAATATTTTCTCAAGCCGAAGTGGACTTTAATGCATTGTTAACTGAAGTCTGTCAAGAGTAAACCATATATTGCCCCTATAGCAAACCTTTCGTCGTGAGAATATATAAAAAACATAAACTAATATATTTAAAATTTAGGTTTGCAAAATTATATTTGATAACTTAATCTTCTACCTTAATCTTTATTTCTTTAACCAAATGGCTTTTGCTTTTTTCAGTGTCTTCAAATATTGAAAATGCACCACCAACTTTAACTATGTATTCACCCTTAGGCAAGTACAAATTCTCTTCTTGATAAAATTTTCTCCAAAAATCTGCATTCGGATCATCTTCAGAATAACCGCCGCTTTTAACATAATCAAATTTATAAAGTTTGTCCTTTAATAGGATCGTTGATGTCAAAAGGTCAAGAAACATACCACCAGTTTCAAATGTTTTTCCATCTGTGATAGTAAAACTTATATAAGGGCGGCTATGCCATATTTTAATTTGGCTATCATTCCCGATATATTTAAGAGTAGCCCATATTTTTATTTTATCAGTAGTTTTATATGTCTGTTTATCAGAATATAGATTTAGTTCAAAAAATTTATTATAATCTTGTACATTTTCTTCGGTTGATGCTTCTGTACTTGTAACTTTATTTATAACAGGCGTAGAATTTGCGTTACTCTTATTGACATTTGTTTTTGAACAACTTGTAAGTGTTGAGCATAAAATAAATCCGAACATCAGTATCCTAAAAATTTTCATTATAAATTTCACCAAATATACATAACATCCTTTTCAATCATTATTGTACTACAATTTATTAATTCACTAATTTTGAATTAATATAAATCTAAAGCCATAGTCTTGTAGAAATACCTTGGTATACTACGTCCAAACCATTACTTTATTTGTATATATTTCCGTATTGTATGAAAAAATAATAAGGCTCTTTAACCTTATTACTTGTGACTTTCAATCCATGTTAAAATATCATTCTCATTATATTTACAGTCTCCATTACTTTGCAAGCTCCTCTAGTCCATCTTTATTTTCAAATATGACTTCATCCATTATCTTTTCTAATTTCGTTTGATTCCTTTGTTTTAAGAACTCAACAAAGTCTATAACTTCTCTTTTTTGAGTTTCTGGTAACTCTTCAAAATTCTTTATAAGTCTCTCAGATAAACTCATCTCCATCTCACCTCAATTTTCGAATTTATTTATATTATACACTAATATATTTATTTAAGTCATATCTAATTTACATATTTTCACTTATTAAGATGCCGTATAACGTCTCGTATTCAAGACGTTCCTGAACTTTAGCTAGACTTGGCTTGGTGAAGGAATGTGCTTTGGCTTCTTCAAAGGCTTGACTCTAAAAAAAGTCATAAACAATCAAGTTAACGGGTTCTGATTAGAGGTTTAAAATTAAAAATCTCAACAAAATTACAGACAAAAACGCAACGAAATAGCAGTTGTAAATTTAAGATTTTAAATTAAGAGCATTTCTTTGTAATGAGAAATATTTTGTTTTTCCAAAATTAACCCTTTTTCCTTCCTTAATTGAAAACCTTAATTGAGTCCTTAATTGAAAAAAGTATATCCTCAATTGTAAATCGAAATGCAACCATTCCGATTTCAGATTGAGTTATAATTCTTAAATAAAATATATATGCCAAGAGGTTGCATCTTGGCTTACAAAAAGATTGGCATCTGTCAGTCTTTTTGTTTTACTAACATTCAAAATCACATATCCTAAAAGAGTTGGCGGTAGAATGGAGGATATATGTTTAAATTTTTTACCTATGAAGAAAGACTTGAGATACAAAAACTCTTAAAAGAAAGTCTTTCCTTTAAAGAAATCAGCCACAGATTGGATAAAAATCCAACCACCATCTCCAGAGAGGTACGCAAGCACAGTTCAGAGGTTGCAACAGGTTATCCGGGCTATCCGTTTAATGCCTGTAAAAATCGTTTTAACTGTAGGAATAAGAATGTATGCGATAAAAACTGTACCAGGAAAACAACCATCTACTGTAAGCTTTGTCAATCCTGTAATGATAACTGTCCTGATTTCATTTTGGAAATATGTACTGCCCGCTTCCGAGTTCCATATATCTGCAATGGTTGTGAAACACTTGGAAAATGCTCCTTGTTAAAAAATATATACGATGCGGAGCATGCCCATATGAAAGCTCATGAAGCCATTTCACAGTCCAGAAGTGGATTGTGTGTATCGGAAGATGAAGTAGCCAGACTCAATAAAATAATTTCTCCACTGGTTCAAAACGGTCAATCTGTTCATCAGATATACGTTACGCATGAAGATGAACTTATGTGTAGTGAGAAAACTATTTACAACTACATAGATGCCTGTCTTTTCGATGTACGAAATATTGATCTTCCGAGAAAAGTCAAGTTCCGCGAAAGGTATAAAAAACCGGAATTCAAGGTAGACAAAGGCTGCCGCATCGGGCGTAACTATGATGACTTTCAAGCATTCCTTGCTAAAAATCAGGATACTACTGTTGTACAGATGAATTCCGTGATTGGAAGTAAGGGTGGCAAATGCCTTTTAACGATTCACTTTGTAGATACCAGCTTGATGTTAGCATTCTTTAGAGACGCAAATACTTCAAAATCAGTAACTGATATTTATGAAATGCTTTATGAAACACTTGGGAAAGAGCTTTTTAAAAACCTTTTTCCAGTAATTCTGACAGACAACGGCAGTGAGTTTTCGAATCCGAAGGCGATTGAATACAGTACTGAAAAATTCACAGGACATCGTACCAATGTATTTTACTGCGATGCTGGAAGTCCCTATCAAAAGGGAGCCATTGAGGTCAATCATGAGCTGATCCGGCGGATTCTTCCGAAGGGAAGCAGCTTCGATCATCTTACACAGGAAAATATCAGCCTAATGATGAACCACATTAATTCCTACAAAAGAAAAAAGCTGAACAACCGTAGCCCATACGAAACGTTCAGCTTTTACCATGGAGAAGAGATTTTACAAAAACTAGGATGTACACCGGTAGCAGCCAGTGACATCATGTTAAAACCAGCTCTTCTCAAAAAATAAAAATATAAAACAGTGCCGTCAGCTATCCATACAATCCTAAAATAGGGGTGGATTCTCCGATTACAAAAAAATCGAGAGGGAATTGACCTCTAGTTGGCATGCCTATTTTCTATTATCATACGGCAGAAAAACCGAAAAATCAAACTGCATTTGGATTACAAATGTGGCTTTTGGGTTTCAAAATTGGCTTTTCGGATACAAAAGTTGCATTTCGTTTACAAATATTCAGTTGTTAGTTACAATCATTGCATTTAGTTTTACAAAATGGCATATCATCTTACCATTTAGTTCCTTAATTGAAAAAAGTATATAATAATATCAACAATATAATATAAAACGATATAAATTTATTGAAAAACAATAAATCGTGTGTTAAAATCATTTTATCATTAAATTAGTGAGGTGCTTTAAATGAATGTTAAACAAGGTTCAACCACTTTCTTAAAGGTAATTATTTTTCTGATTGGAATTGCGGTACTTGCTTTGTGTATCTTTTGGTTACCTGGGTTAGCCATTAGAGAACCAAAAGCACATCCAGGTGACTACTCGCTATATCCCATTTTAGGATTTGCGTATGGATGCTGTATTGCGTTTTCTGTTGCATTGTATCAAGTATTTAAACTATTAACCTATATCGAAAGAAACAATGCTTTCTCCGAGTTATCACTTAAATCTTTGAAGGTTATAAAGAAATCTGCTTTAACAAACATTTTCTTCATCGTGCTAGGGATAGTATACTTAAAGGTACTTTCTAAAGTCACAGGAGATGACCCAGCAGGTCCTATATCATTAAGTCTAATGGGTATTTTAGCAACAAGTATCATCACAGCTATTGTGGACGTGCTTCAAAAACTATTAAAAAATCTTCTAGATACAAAACCAGAAAATGATTAACATTTTGATAAAATTCAATTAGTGAGGTTCTTTTTATGAAACAAGTTACGACACGCTTTTTAAAGCTAGCTGTTATTTTTATAGGAATCCTTGTTCTTGCATTGTGCACATTTTTGGTGCCTGAGCTGGCTATTGCGGTATCTGATTTTTTAAAGATTAATTCCTTAAAATATATTATTTACACCATTTCATATGGAGCTGCGATACCTTTTTACTTTGCTTTGTATCAAGCTTTTAAACTTTTAAGTTATATTGACAAGAATAAAGCTTTCTCAGAATTATCGGTAATGGCTTTAAAGAAAATCAAATACTGTTCCATTTCAATCTGTAGTTTGCATGTGCTATGCTTGCCATTATTCTATTTTGTAGCGGATAAAGATGATGCGCCTGGTCTCGTATTTGTCGGAACGGTCATTCCTTTTGCTTCAATGGTTATCACCTTTTTTGCTGCAGTCCTCCAACGGCTTCTACAAGAAGCGATTAACATAAAATCAGAAAATGATTTGACGGTCTGAGGTGGAGGATATGGCAATTATTATTAACATTGATGTGATGTTAGCAAAACGAAAAATGAGCGTAACTGAGCTTTCGGAGAGGGTTGGAATTACTATGGCTAATCTTTCCATTCTTAAAAATGGGAAAGCAAAAGCCGTTCGTTTTTCAACATTAGAAGCGATATGTAAGACTTTGGATTGTCAGCCAGGTGATATTTTGGAGTACAAAAGCGACGAAGACACTCAATAAAAACAGACAACAAATTTATTTAACTAACGGGAGTGGATAGAGAATTTAATGGATAGCCATTAAGCTGTCCCTTCTTTGCGTTTATTGATGTTATTTCTCAGAGAATTCTATCGAGAATTGCATTGATAGTCCTTACTTATGTGTTTATTTGGGTTAAGTCTTTTACGTCTGGATTTTCTTTCATATACGAATCTAAAAAAACCTTCCATGTAGTATTTATTTCTGATATCTCCGTACCCTTATTACTGGGAGTGGAAGTAGTTTGATTGTTACATTCTGTTGTAGACATAACTAGGATAACTAGCACCACTACACCTAAATACCTTATTACTTTGATAACTAAGAACGGTTTTTTCATTTAGTAACCTACTATGCTCAATAGAAACCATTCATTATGTCTAATAATAGGATTATATACGAAGCGGGTTCCCATATCTATGCTTTACTCGTTGAATAATATTACCTCGATATCCAATTAATCTAATATTTAAGTGTGTATGAATTGTAACACAAATTGTATGCCATGATTGCTTCGCGTTTGTTTACAATTACGTCTCAATAAATCTAAAAACTTTTGATCGATTGCTCTTTCTTTCTAATGTTACGTATAACGTTTTGTGCTGCTGACGTTCATGAACCTTAGCACGATGCGCTTGGTGAAGGAATGTGCTTTAGCGTCCTTACACATCCAACCTATATATTGATTATAAACCATAAATTAACATAACATTATATAAAAAATCCACCAACTAAGGCGGACGGCAGTACTTTGTTATATGTAGTTTTAATCACTACGCTTTGAATAATACCTATTTTATGATTATATTAAAATGTGAACCATAGCAAGCATTACATCATATGATAAATACGGAAGACTTTGTATAGGAGCGAAATCATATGAGACAGTACCTACAATTCAGGCAATACGGGCCTCCGGAGTATCCACCACCAACAACTATTCCACCAAAACCTCGAAATTCATATATTATCGACTGTTTTTACTCATATACCTATGTGTGGCCTATAAACGGAAGACCTTTCTGGTTTTATCCCACAAGAATTGAGTATGGAGAAGTTTCAGGTTATAGGTGGACTGGAAGCTATTGGACGTTTTATGGGTTTGATCCGGACCTTGTGGATCAGGTTGCATGTTACCCGGTTCCTACTCTTTACTAAAGCTGTATTAGAATAGGTAAAGTATTTTAAAAGGCACTAAAGCAGTCAATCACCTTAAGGGTCTTTTAGTACTTTATAAAATTGATGATACTCAGTTATGAGAAATTACATATAAAGTCTGGAGTATTTTGTTAGACGCCGTTTGTTTTATCAAAATGTATCTTATTTATTTCTTCAATATTATTCATTGGCAGCCAATTTAGTTTACTGATATCAATTGTTTTACCATTATATGATTCAAACCTATTATCTTTATATTTTTCTATAAGTTTAAATAAATTAGATGTAGTTTCTTCTATTCTATAAGGTAAAGAGTTTATTATCTTAATTATTGAAAATATCTCATATTTTAAATTTAGTATAAGAAAAGGAATTTCAATCTTATTACCGCTACTAATAAATGCCTTCAGAAAGATTAAGTTTTCTTTTTCGTTAAACTGAATAGTATCGCTCGTATTAAAGCAAAGTAAATTCTTGCTATTAAAAATCAATTTAGGCTTTACTTTGTTTTCAAATATTGCCAATCTCCCAACTTCCCATCCCATGCGAATCTCAGCAATATCATACAGTATCAATCCTAAATTACTGTTCTTAGTTTCAAAACCTCTATTTCCAAAGTCATAATTAACGAACTCTTTGTTAGGATGTATCAATTTATCTAAATCAATTTTCCATTCTTCTATCATTTTATCTTTATATAAATTCATTACTGCACCTTCTTTACTATAATGGAGTCTAACGTTTCTTGTTCAAGACACCGAGAGCCTTAGATAGCTCTTATCTTAGGATCGCAGGTGTGCTTTGCAGTCTTTTCATGCAGAGCGGACTTGAACATTTTGTTAGTGGAAGTGCCATATTTTCTCTACTCTTTGAGCGTTAATAAAAACACATACCATATCTTTTAAAATACAATGTTTAAATCGATAAAATTTTTTATCAAATATCAAGTAGATAATTTCCCTGGATACCAGTTTATTGCCCATTCCTTGAGATTTTCAGCCACTACCACGTACTCGTCATCGATAGGATAATATACATAAATCCTAGAATCAATGCATATCCCATTGGTTAGCTTATATCCAAAATGCTCACCACATCCATTGTCAGAAAAAAATAAATATTTATCTTTATGTTTTGAATCTATCGTTTTAAGATATTGATATTGATTTAATGTATTTACTATTATTTCATCGGCTGACCAATAAATAGCTTCAATCTCCATCATTTCTTTTGTCTTAGGATTTTCCATAAGTTGCGTTGCCCCATTAGAAATACTCAATATATTTACCAGTTCTTCCGGAACACTAACATTTAATAAGTACTCAATCTTTTTAATTTGCTCTTTCGATGCTGGAGGAAAAAACTTTACCTGATTTGATGTTAGAGTGCTCTCTATTTCATGTAAAATCTCATTATACTGCATATACACTCCTCCTTCTGTACAATAAATCTATCCCTTTATCAATAAATATTGTGAAAGTTTTTATGCGTAGATATTATTTTTTAATATGTCATTTCAACTAACGTCTAGGCTTGCAGACGTCCCTGAGCACTTAAAGCGAAGGGATGTGTTGTTGCGACCTCAGAGTTTGACTCCTTGGCTGCCACAACTAACTGCAAGCTTTTGTTAGTGGAAGTCCCGCTGCTCCCAAACAACGATCAGAACAAAACTAAAGCCTTTATATCTTGACAAACAATATATTTAAGAGTTTTATAATAATAAAAAGAGGTACTATCACTTTTGAATATTATTTAATTTCACCACCATGAAATAAGCACTCATAATATTTTGTACCTCTATGAAAAATCTCTTCATATCCATAAAACCATGAGAAATTTCCTTCTACATTACATTTGTACATGAAATCTACCTTTTACATATTCTTTTGGTCCCCTGAAAGGCATTTCCTTTGTAACTTTTGATAATGCTTCAATCAAAAAATCATAGTTATAGTTTTGTTTTAACAATCTACCACTATAATTCATTATCCAAATAGGTTTATTATCTTTCCCCTGCAAAAGCTTCCCCACCAACATATGTATCATAATATAGTAGATTATCTTTTTCATACTTCAAATCTTTTGCATTTGGTCGAAATGAAGAAATCTTAGGACCGACACCTGCATAACACCCATTTTTTGCCTCTATTAAAAAATCTAATGTTTTCACTACTCTCACTCCTTGAATCTATTTTTTTTTTACTTTATCAAATTTTATCTCTTTACCAACTCAGGGATTTCCACTAACGTTTCGTATTTCCGACGTTCACCAGCCCTACAGTTATCATGAAAGCTTAGATAGCTCTTATCTTAGTTTTCATGGTGACGACTCGGTTGGTTGGTGAATGTGCTATGGCTTTCTTTCCCGTGAGGCCTGACCCTAGTATAGCCATAGCCTTGTGGAAATACCTTGTTATTTGATGTTTCAGGTCTTTCATTATCTATATGCGTAAGTTTTACCCCTACTCATCTTCTTTATAAATTTACAAAACAAAAATTCATCTTAACTTTAAACGATAGATAGATATTTCTTAAATCCTTTAACAACATCTTCACCATAACCTATAGACTCATAAAATTTATGTGCCTCTTTTCTTTTGTAAGCCGAAACGAGCATGGTGAAGTAACAATTTCTTTCTATGGCATATTCTTCAGTAAAAGTCATTAACTTCTTCCCAATCCCCAGGCCTCTGCAGCCACTTTTCACAATCAAATTTTCAATAACCATAAATGGCTTACATTCTCCTCCAAGATCATAACAAATAATGCCAAGGATAGAGCCAACAAGGCATTTGTCTTTATCCTTGGCTCCGAGCAATATATAATTTTGATTTGAATTAATCAAATTAAAGTTTTCGTTAAATTTTTCAAGATTTGTTTCTCGACCTAAAAGTTCTTCATATAGGTCTACTAAATCGCCAATATCATTATATGTGATCTTCTCTATTGTAATCATATTAATAAAATCCCTTTCTATAGTCTCAATTAAAAATCATGTATTTCTAATAAGCCCTTATTATATGTTAAATACTAATTTTACTTAATCTGCTTTATAAGTTTTAAACCTTACATTTAATAATGTATAAGAGGCTTCATACATACACCCTTATGAGAATAAAATTGAAAATAACTAATTGCGTAAACTATACTTCCTTAGACCTAAAATTTCAAATAACTATTGCATTTCCAAAATGTTCGTAAATAACTCATTAGCAAGTTATATCCGAACATTTCGTAGATACTTATTTTGGTTATACTTATGTTACAATGAAAACATATTTACAAACAAATAACTTTAGTACCATTTTAATACTAATTGCTGTAATAATCCACAAGATACTCTTAATTATCCTAGAAAGATGCAACCTTAATATAAAGCATTTTTTAAAGTTAGCTGTAAATTACAATTAAATACTATGTAATTATTAGTGCAAAAATGGTAAAATTTTAGGAAAGGTATAAAATAGTGAGGTGTTTCATTTATGAGGATAATACACACTGGGGATTGGCATCTAGGGAAAAATCTAGAAGGTGTTAGCAGAATTGAGGAACAGGAAAGATTTATAGAAGATTTTATCCACACTGTGGAAAAAAATAATATAGATATGGTGATAATTTCAGGAGATATATATGATAACAGCAATCCTCCAGCAATGGCAGAAAGGCTTTTTTACAGTGCCCTAAGAAGGATTTGTGATAATGGCAAAAGAATAGTTCTAGCAATTGGAGGTAATCATGATAATCCTGATAGATTATCTGCTGCAAGTCCTATTGCCTATGAACAGGGAGTAGTATTATTAGGCAAGCCTAAAAGTATTGCCGAAGTAGGTAATTGCGGGAAACACAAAATTGTCGATGCTGGTGAAGGATATATTGAAATTGATATAAATGGTGAAAGAGCTGTAATAATAACTATACCTTATCCTAGTGAAAAAAGACTAAATGAGATTTTGTCTACTAGCATAGAAGAGGAGGACAGACAGGAAAGTTATTCTAACAGAGTAAAAGAACTTTTTTATAAGCTCCAGGAAAAGTATAGAGAAGACACAATAAATTTAGCCGTTTCTCACTTATTTATACTGGGAAGTGAAGAATCAGAGTCAGAAAGACCAATACAGCTTGGTGGAAGCCTTGCTGTAAGTGCCAGTGCTTTACCGGAAAAAGCTCAATATATAGCACTAGGGCATTTACATAAGCCTCAATCAGTAAAAGCTAAAACTATATGCAGGTATGCTGGGTCGCCTCTTCAATATAGCAAAAGTGAAATTGGCTATAGCAAATCCTTTTACATAATAGATGTTAAAGCAGGAGAAGAAGCAAAGATACAGGAAGTATTCTGTAATAACTATAAGCCTATAGAGGTTTGGAAGTGTGAAAACGTTGAAGAAGCAATTGAAAGGTGCAGAGATAATAGTGACAGAGAAGCTTGGGTTTATCTAGAAATTAAAACTGATAAATTTATATCTCAAGAAGATATAAAAACTATGAAAGGCTTAAAAAAGGATATTCTAGAAATTAGACCGGTTATTATTGGAGAAGAAGATCAGGAAAATGATTTTTACAACCTAAAAGGCAAAAGTATCGGAGAGATTTTTAAGGAATTTTATACAAAGCAGAGAATGGTTGAACCTAGTAAAGAGGTAATGGAATTATTCTTAAGTATAGTAGAGCAAGAGGAAGGTGAAGAAGATGAGGCCTAGGGTCTTAAAGATTGCTGGTTTAAACAGCTTTGAAGAAGAACAAATAATTAATTTTGATAAGCTTACTGAAAAAGGGCTATTTGGAATTTTTGGACCTACAGGCAGCGGTAAATCAACTATTTTAGATGCTATAACTTTAGCTTTATATGGCAAAATAACAAGAAGTAATAAAGGCTATATCAATACTACAAGAAAAAATCTTACTGTAAGCTATGAATTTCAAGTTGGACTTGGCAGCGATAGAAAGGCGTATATCGCTGAGAGAAATTTAAAAATAAATAAAGCTGGAGGCTATAATACAAAGTATGCAAGACTTTTAGAAAAACTAGAAGATGGAACAAGAATAATATGTGAGGGACCTAGTGAGGTTCAAAACAAAATAGAAAGTATTATAGGTCTTACTGCTGATGATTTTACACGTTCAGTGGTTCTGCCTCAAGGAAAGTTCAGTGAATTTTTAAGACTTACAGGTAAAGATAAAAGGGATATGTTAGAGAGAATTTTTTCCCTTGAAAAGTACGGAAGAGAATTGGGAGAAAAAATTAAAAGAGAAAAAAACAAACATTTAAAAGAAGATAATATTTTAACTGGAGAGCTGAAAAAATTCGAAGGGCTATCTGAAGAGCTGCTAAAAGAAAAAGAAAATCAATTGAAGGATGCCCTTTTAGAAGAAAAGAATATTATTAAAGAAAAAAATAAATTAGATAAGGATTATGAGAAATATACTGGTATTTTAGAACTGCAAAAAGAATTGAAAGAATTTAAGCATAAAGAAAAAAATTTTGTTGAAATAAGAGAAGAAATTAAATCAAAAGAGCTTAGGCTTGAAAAAGGTAAAAGAGCAGTAAAAATAAGACCATTGATTGATGATTTAATGACTACTGAGATGGCATTAGAAAAAAACAAAAACCAACTAGAGGATTTAAAAGTAAAATTAATTCAGATAGAAACGGATATAAGTATTACTGAAAAAGAATATGAGGAAATAAATAAAACAAAGGAAGAAGTAATTCCAAAGCTTATTAAGAAGGAAACAAGTTTGCTTCAAGCTATAGAATTAGGGGAAAAAATATCGCTTTTAAAAGAAGAGATAAAAGCTCTTAGAAAAAATTATTTAGAAATAAAAAGTGAAAAAACTAAGGTAGAAGGTAGAATAAGCGAGATAGCTTTACATAGAGATGAAAAATCAAAACAAATATCTGAAATGGAAGAAAGATTAAATCAGTTAAAAATTGATCCTGAATATAGAGAGAAGCTTCAAAATGCTCTAGAAAAGGAAAATGAATATTTTAAAAGTCATAAAAGAAAAAATGATATGGAATTAAAGTTAAGGACTAGAAAAAGTAATTTAGAAGATTTGTTAAAAGAATATACGGGACTGCTTAAAAACAAAGAAAAACAGGATTTAGTAATTGAACAATTAAATAATAGAAGTATAGAACTAGAAAAAATAAATCCGGGAGATAATGCAACTTTATTAGAAAAATCTCAAAGCTTTAATATTTTAAAAGAAAAATTAGATAAGGCTTTAAAGGATGAAGAAAAAAGTAGAGAGCTAAAATCAAGGCTAATTAAATTAAATGAATTAAAAAGTCCAGTTGAGGAAGATAAAAAGCGAATAACAGAAGCATTAAATAACCAGAGAGAATCATTAGAAAAGCTAACGATGGAAATAGATCATATTAATAAAGAAAACTTAGCTAATGTGCTAAGGGAGCAATTAGAAGAAGGGGAACCATGTCCTGTATGTGGATCAACCCACCATAAATATACCATCAAGGAATTTGATTTTAGTATTTTAGAAGCTAAGGAAAAAGAAAAAAAGACCATGGAGAGTTCAATCGAAGAATTAAATAACTCCTTGAATGAATTAAATCTACAGTTAGTAGGATTTTTAAAAGAAGAAGAATATATTGATGGTGAGTTACAAGCCTCATTAAAAGCTCTTGAAGGAATAGAGCTTGATACTTTAAAACAAGAAAATATTAGATTAGAAATGGAGTTTATAGGGTTTAGAGAAAAACTTAATTTCTATACAAAAGAAAAGGAAGCATTAGAAAGCCAATTATCACTAGAAAAAGAAAAGCAATTAGAAGTACAAATGGAGGAAGTAAAAACAGGAGAGAAAATAAAGAATGAAAAAGCTACCATTGAGGACTTAGAAAAGGAGTATAAAGAAGAAGAGAGCAATTTTAATAAATTAAAAGAAGAGTATATTTCCATTAAAAGTAACTTACAATTAGAAGATATTTCGATAAAAATAAAAGAAATGAAGGAAGCCGAAAGAGAAACTATATCGATTCAAAAGCTTCTAAAGGAAGTAAGAAGCTTAATTGATAAGGATAACAAAGAAAGAGAAGAGTTAATCGAGAAGGACAAGAATCTCCATGGAAACCTAGGGGAAATATCTCAGAGCGGTAAAGAGAAGGGCACTATTATACAGGATACAGAAAAACAGATAAATAATTTATCAGAAGGCAAAGATTCAAAAGAATATTTAGAGTGGACTAGAAAAGAGATAAGTAGTATAAATAAAGAGAATCAAAGGATAAAAAGCAAACTTGAAGAGCATCAGAAAAACAAACAAAATATATGGGATAATAAAGTAAGCTTAGAGGAAGCAGAAAAAATGCTTACCTTAAGAATAAAAGAACAAAATTTTAAATTAGAGGAACTATTAAAAGAAAATCAATTTATCAATTTAAATGAGGTATTAGAATCTTATATTGATAAAAAGCTTCTAGATGAAATGGAAAAGACTATAAATACTTATAATGATGAGTATAAAAATGTTATAAATAATATTTTGAGGATAGAGGAAAAGCTTAATGGAGAATTCATTGAAGAGGAAGCCTTTGAATTAATAAGAATAGAGAGAATTGAAAAAGAAAAACTACTAAATTTAAAAATAAAGGAAATTACAACACTTCAAAATATTATTACTAGCATGAAGCTAAGTATTGAAGAGCTCTCGGAGCTAATGAAGAAAAAGGAAGCTCTTGAAAAAAAATTATCACTTCTAAATGACCTAAGCAGATTAGTAGAAGGAAACAAATTTGTTGAGTTTGTGGCTATGAGTCAGCTTAAGTATATTGCTAGAGAAGCTTCAAGAAAGCTTAAGAGCATAACTAAGGATAGGTATGCTTTAGAAATAGATGGAGAAGGAAACTTTACTATAAGGGATGACTTTAATGGTGGGGAGATAAGAGATACAAGTACCTTATCAGGAGGGGAAACCTTCTTGGCATCTTTAGCTCTTGCCTTAGCTTTATCCTACCAAGTGCAGTTAAAGGGAAGTGCACCACTAGAATTCTTCTTTTTAGATGAAGGCTTCGGAACTCTTGACTCAGAATTGTTGGATATTGTAATGAACTCCTTAGAAAGCCTTCATAGTTCTAGGTTATCTGTTGGAATAATAAGCCATGTAGAAGAGCTAAAGAATAGAGTGCCAGTTAAGCTTATAGTTTCTCCTTCAAAGCAAGGAGAAGGTGGAAGTAAAATATTATTGGAGTATAGTTAGATTTATCCAAAAACCTGTTTTTTAAGTCTTATTCCAGTAGGGGTATTAGCTACCCCTCCTTCTCCAGTTTCACGGAGCTGGCATGGAAGCTGTTTTCCAACCTTATACATAGCTGTAACTGTTTCATCAAAAGGAATCTTACTTTTTACTCCACTCATAACCATATCTGCTGTAGTTAATGCAGAAACTACACCAGAGACATTTCTTTTTGCACAAGGTACTTCAACTAAACCTGCAACAGGATCACAAACTAGACCTAATACATTTTTAATTACTATGGCACTAGCATGTAATGCCTGACTTGGCGTTCCTCCCATCATTTCTACAACTGCTGCTGCGGCCATGGCAGCAGCAGAGCCACACTCAGCTTGGCACCCACCTTCTGCACCTGATACAGTGGCATTTTTAGCTATTAGCATGCCTACACCGGAAACTGTAAGTAAGGCTTTTACTAATTCATCTTCAGATTTATTTAGTCTTTCTCCAGCAGAAATAATTGCCGCCGGTACAATTCCACAAGAACCCGCTGTTGGACATGCCACGATTTTACCCATAGCAGCATTAACCTCAGAGCAGGATATTGCTCTTGCCATAGCCATCATCATAAAATCGCCTGTTAATGGATTTCCTTCTTTTGCATATTTATAAAGCTTAACTCCATCGCCTCCAATTAAACCACTTACGGATTTAACTTCATGATCTAGGGCGTAACTTGAAGAGTTTTGCATAACAGAAAGAGTATTTTGCATTTTTTCTAATACTTCATTTTTACTTAACCCGCTATTTTCAATTTCATAATTTAAGGTGTATTCCCATATAGGAATGTTTTGTTTATTACATATTTCTATTAGAGCTTCACCACTGTCTACAAACATTTTATTGTCTCCTTTATATATTTGATATAGGATTAATTACTTTTAAGCTTTGTATTTCGGGTATTTCTTTAATTTTACTCACTAAATCAGAAGGTAATATATTGTCAGTTTCTAATACCATAGTGGCCTGTAGGCCTTTTGAGTTTCTATAAACCTTCATGGAACCAATATTTATATTTTCCATATATAACATAGCAGTAATTTTAGAAATTACACCAGGGGTATCCTTATGCTTTGTTATTAAAGTTGGATAATCTCCTCTAAATTCAACTGAAAGCCCTTCTACATCAAATATTAAGATGTTACCACCACCAATGGAAGAACCCGTTATTTCAGATATTGTATTATCTTTATTTGTTATAATAAATTTTACTGTGTTTGGATGAACATCTCCTAAATCTACTTCATTAAACTCAATTTCAATGCCTTTTTCTTTTGCAATAGCAAGAGAATTTCTTAAATTTTCATCCCAAGGATCCATTTTAAGAATTCCAGCAACTAAGGCTTTGTCGGTGCCATGGCCTCTATAGGTTTTGGCAAAGGAGCCGTGAAGCAAAAATTGAACTTTTTTTATATCCTTACTAGATATAAGACTAGCTAATTTTCCTAGCCGTACTGCACCGGCAGTATGTGAACTAGAGGGTCCAACCATTATAGGACCTACAATGTCAAATATGCTAAAGTTTACCATGTGTTTCTCCTTTTTCTTATCTATTATTAATTATCTTTTACCATATTATAAATTAATATTTCAGTTTATATAAAACTTTTAAAATTTATATAATTAAATAAATAATCTTTAAGTGTTGAGAAACAATGGTTTTTAATAAAAAATACATAAATTATAGTATTAACTATTTTATTTATTAATGTTAATATATAAAATAAACAGATGATTTAAGTATTCTGAAGAGGAGATTACGGATGACTCATTTAATTGAAGTTTTTATACTATCAGCAGTACCTTTAATTGAACAAAGAGGTGCAATTCCTTTAGGTTTATACTATGATATAAATCCTGTATTAGTATTCTTTACAAGCTTTTTGGGAAGTCTTCTTCCAGTACCTTTTATACTATTATTATTTAATAAAATATTTGATTGGATGAAAAGATATAAGTTTTTTGCTAAGATAAATAATTATATTGAAAATAAAATAAATAAAAATTC
>Ga0074193_1000564_pt1 | contig 59100 bp, 50 predicted proteins | sample EPASupsiteHSE605_FD_64523 | JGI IMG/M metagenome (GOLD analysis project Ga0074193, IMG submission 64523) | Bioremediated contaminated groundwater from EPA Superfund site, New Mexico - Sample HSE6-05 | ecosystem: Environmental > Aquatic > Deep subsurface > Groundwater > Contaminated ...
CCTAATTCTAAATATGTTGAATCTTATTCATTGGCAGGGTTTAAAATATTGGGGGGATGTTATACTTTTTTGTTAACTGGGAGTGAAATAAAAGACTTTGTACATTTCGGTCCAACTCGGGACCCTCAGTTGCAAGATTGGGTATATTATGACGTTATATTTCCAGATAAGATTAATAATTATCGTTTGTATAGAGGTGAATTTTATACTAATAAGGTGGATGTAACTTTTGAAAAATCCCCGGATTTGCAATAATTATACGTTTTTCTCTCTACTTTGGAACGTATTCTGACACATCCCAAACTGTGGCTATATATATTAGATATAACTATTGCTGTATCCATGAGGAAAATATAAATTTGCGAAGAGACAGATGGATGAATAGAGTTTCAAATTTTAAACAAGCATATGAAAAGTATAATTCTGATTATTAATATAATGATATCCACTATTGGATTTGCTCAAAGTCAAATATCGGGATTTTATTCTTTAAGTGGATTTGATGGGAACGTTGATTGTAACATCTTTCTTTATAAAAATGGAAGTTATTTTCTTGAGCTTTCAGAGAATGTTACAGATGATATTGTAGAGTCGTTAGCTTTATCGTATGGTAAATTTTCATTAACCAACAATGAAGTAACGTTAATTGATAAAATTCACAATTATAAAATGCGATTAGTTTTAGAAAATAAAACCCTCAAAGTAAAACAAGCTTTTAGCTTTTTAATAAACAAGAGGTTTTTTCTTCATGATAACTCTATAATTGATGAAATCGAATCCATTAGTCCCAGCATCAACGCTTTTATGCTACAAAAGGAACGTAAAAGTTATAACATATCTCATAATAAACTAATTCCTTTGTATCTGGGTGTATATGAGGATGGGCAAGGTTATAAGCTCTCCATACAACAAAACAACAAATATAAATTGGAATTCAAAAATATTGTTCTTTCCGAAGGAAAGTGGTGTAGAAATACTAACGAGCTGGAAATTAAAGACATAAATTTAAGAAGCTCTTTTTATCTTCTAATAAACAATAAAAAGCTAGTTAGTAAATTGTTGCCTGGAGAATATAAAAGTTGTTCACTTATTTATAAATGAACGGTTAATGAAACCCATGGACAACAATTATCAATAGAATTGTCTGTGGAATGGAAAAAAGAAGAAACAGAGATCTATCATAGGTTGATTAGTCCCAGCACTCCATTTCTGAAAATTGTGTTTAATAATTTATCTAATGATTCAATATATATACCAAAGATTTATAAAAATAAATATTATATTCCTCAGCTTTCACCAGCAATAAACATCTTTGGAGATGATATAATTGATTTAATCAGAGTCATTTCTCCTGACACAAAACACAATGTCTTTATTGGGGGAATACCTTTTTATACTGTACGATGGGAAGTTTTGCCGGATTCAGTAGATTACTATTCAGAACATGAATATGGTGTAATCAATGAAATATTAGCTGATGTTTACAATTATGTTTATCAACCGAAGGGAAATTTGACAGATATAAATGATTTAAGTCATATTATAACGGAACAAAATATTGTAAATGTATTGAAAGACAATTTTGTATTTTTACCTCCTAATTCTAAATATGTTGAATCTTATTCATTGGCAGGGTTTAAAATATTGGGGGGATGTTATACTTTTTTGTTAACTGGGAGTGAAATAAAAGACTTTGTACATTTCGGTCCAACTCGGGACCCTCTGCTGCAAAAGTGGGTATATTATGACGTTATATTTCCGGATAAGATTAATAATTATCGTTTGTATAGAGGTGAATTTTATACCAATAAGGTGGATGTAACTTTTAAAAAATCCCCGGATTTGCAATAATTATACGTTTATATGAAACAGGAATGAAAAGAATTTTGTTAAGTATTGCACTCGTATCTACTACAATACACTATAGTTATGCAATAAAACCTATTGATACATATAAAGAATGTGTTACCGAGTTTTACCGATTGTTGTTTTGTAAAGAGAAAAATAGATGATAATATGATTAGATTTTATTTTATATTGCTTATGCTTACCTTTATTTCCTGTGAGCATTCTAGTTCGGAATTTAAGCTACAAAATTCTTTTCAAATTAAGCTGCAAAATCCGGTTCGCATTAATGTAAATGATTGGTTTTATTTTAGTGCCGATAGTAATCTTTATCAACTCTTTATGTATTACTCAAATACGGAATTGGGAAATGCAAAACTGATAGATACAGTAGATTTTAGTTCATATAAATCGATGATACATAGTTTTAAATCACAAAATGATGATTCTTACATTGTTTTATGGGAAACAGAGTATGAATATTATCCTTTAATTTATGCCTACTATGTTATAGATGGGAAAATCGTAAACATAGGAGAACTTTTAATTTCTTTACCCTGTCAGTCGTGTGAGAGCTTTGAATATCCTATAAAAGATATTAGAATACTTCAAAATGGAAATGAAATCGAGATTTCTTTTTTAGCAGATGTAAATTATAAGCCAAGGAAAAGCGCTGATTGGCAGTTGTATAAGGCAGGAGTGTTAAAATTCCTTTTCAATACTGAAACAAACAAATTAAGGTACATCACATCATCGAATTAGTTTTAAACACTAAAGGTCAATCTGTTCGAGGTGCCACACAATATTTAGGAAAAGGAAAAGGTTCAAACATGTATTTATATAAAGCTGCATTTGCTTCTAGAGAACAGCTCTATTTTACAATGGGGTATGAATATCTTCACGCAGGTTATTTCTAGACCGGATTAATGAATTCTAAAAAACAGCATGCCTCCATTTTAAATGGGAGGCTCAACATGCAAAGCTATGGGGATTTAATGAAGTCTTCTTGCCCTTTCATATTCAGTTAGTCTAGCATTGTATTCTATTTGAGCATTATTTACTTTTGTTTCCAAACGATCAATATCCGAAATATTAGCAACTAAACGTATCGAAGCTATCGGAGAACCTACATTTACGTGATCACCAGTCTTTACATTTATGGCATCTAAAATCCCTGAAAGTTGAGACTTTATCTGTATTTCTTTTGTAGGATATACATTGCCCGGAATATGAATAACATTCGAAATATCTCCTTTAGAGATATTTGTAGTCTTATATTGTATTTTATCAGTGGTATTAACTCGGTATATAATGAATCCTATTACACCGACAAATAAGATTATTGAAACTATGTTAAATATCTTCATTTTAATTATTTTAGTTCCTATTTTCATATCTAAATGCATCAACAGGCTCTATCCCTGCAATGATAAGAACTATCAAGGCCATAACTGCAACCGTAAAATCTAATGATGTTTTTTCTAATATCATTTTATCTTTTGCGGAAGATGGTAACCAATCAATAATAATAAGTCCACCTTTACCAAACAGCAGGCCGATTATTCCCGACACCGAGGTAAGTATTACAGACTCTAATAGCACTAAATTAATTATTGATTGAGGAGAGGCTCCTACTGCTAATCGTATTCCAATTTCATTTGTACGTTCCTTTACCGACACAAACAAGATATTAGAAATCCCAACTATACCACTAGTCAGAAAGCATATCCCTAATGCCCAGATAAATATTCTTAGTCCTTTAAATAAAGATTCGAACTGAGATGTTTGCGTTTCGAAATTTACAATATACACAGCTTGTTTATCGCTTTCGTCAAATTGTGACTGATAAGCAATATATCCTCTTAATTCATTTTCAAATGATTTGCTGTCGGTGTTTTTGCTTAATAAAAGACAGAATGCGTTGTACTCCTGATCTCGGTTAATCTCTCTTCTATCCGCTGTAATTGGTGTATAGATAGTATTTATCTCAGACGTATTAAATATATCATCATTTCTTAATACGCCCACAACTTCAAATGAAGCACCTTCAATATCTATATATTTTTCTAGCGGTTCACTATTAGGGAATAGATTATTGACAACATTTTCTCCAATGACAACAATATTTCTTTCAGAATTAATGTCGGCTTTGTTGATATTACGTCCGCTATCTTTAACTCTGAGAATCTTTATCCGCATATAATCATCATTAATTCCGACAGTACGATAACTTCCACTATATTGCCCTTGTTTTGCTAAATATAAACCCGTAACTTCTGGTGATATTGCATCTATCTGCCCGAACCATGCTTTTATATTCTGTATGTAATGGTCATCGAATGTTACGACTTCACCCTCTTTCTTGTTTTCATATTATTGCGAAGTAACTCCTCCATAAACATAGATACTTTTTTGCGCAAATACGCCGAACATATTCATTACAGCATTTTGGAATCCAGTGCCTGTACCAAGCAGAATAACCAAGATAAATTTACCCCACAAAACACCAAATCCGGACAATATCGCCCGGACTCGGTTATGATTGATTGAAAAGTATATCTCGCGTAAAAGCTCCATATTAAGAACCCATTTCTTAGATATTATGACTCAATTCTAAGTATTTTTCAATTTCTCTATATTGCTTATATTTATACAAAGCACATAAAATACCACAAAAAAGATAACATCCTAAAATGTAGTAAATATTGTTAATGTCTGTGATGATATAATACATGTTTGATTTGAAGAAGAAATTAATAGTTAAGAGTGATATATAAAGAAAAAAAGAAAATATCAATGAAGTATATATTATAAAATTCAGTTTATTTTTTTTATAAAGTTTATAAACCATACCATTAGTATTAACTGCAACTTTTCTTTTCCATCTAAAAACTAGTCCTAATATTCCAAACATAATAAATATTGCTCCACAAATAAAAGCCCCCATTGTTGTGCTATTGTTTTTTTGCTCTGGGTTATCAATAAAAGAGTATAGTATAAGCCCACAAAGCATAAAACCAACAATGAGAACTGCTATAAACTCTAAAGGATTATTGATCTTTATTATTATTCTATTATTCATATCGTAAAAATTAAGTTAAAAAGTTCATAAGAAAATCGTAGTGAGAAAAAACATATAATAACAAAAAGACCGACATACGTACAGCTACTTTTAAAATCTTAACATGTAATTTCAAGTGAAGAAAATAATAGGACATCCCAATAATTATAATTACAGCTTATAAATCAACGATATTATTCATTCTAAATAATGTCTGTGTAGTAAATATATTAAATACATCCTGCTCTGATGATAGATTTCGTATTTTACAACCACATCTTGTACATGTGGTACTGATAACATGAAACAGATAAATACACTTAAAGATATCACAAAAGATGCAATATTATAGAAATAGCAGGTTCTTATGTTCATATCTTTAGTGTCGACACTCTACCATGCACCAGCAGCACCTCCTACACCACCACCAACTATTCCTGCAACATCGCCATATTCAGATGCGGCATTTCCCACATAATATCCTGCTATATGAGTAGTATTCTGTTGTGACTGCAAGTTAAGTGTAATAACACCAATTAATAACGACAGAGACAATCCAAGCCCTAGCAATTTTGTTGAAATTTTCATAGCCATTGAAATTTTAATTAAACATTTAGTTTTTAAGGTTAACTATTTAATCCTCGCAACAAATGTGAATAAAAAACTGAAACTACAAAATTTCCAATACAATATTTAACTAAAAATAACTTATTTCGACTGGTGTCGCACTAAATAGAGGCGTTCAGGCAATACTCTTTTCTTTATTAAAGTTGCGAAGTTGCTGTATAGGCATTGACTCTTTTTATACGAAAACACCAAACATACTCCAATGATGAGAATTATTTCTCTCAATAATAGCCGACATTTTATCTTTTTTTCGTGTGATGGCTTTTTGTATATGTATGCGTTAACTATAAATTGGTAATATTTTTGTATTGTCGGAATATAATTGAACGGCAATAATTATTAATGCAATAATTATTGCCGTTCAGCTGAAGAATAATTTCAATCAATTGTTATTTTGTCGAAGTATCTACCGTCTCGATAAGTCGAATGCCTGTGGGGTCAATGGAGATGAGTTTCTTTTTGTACAATGCGCCGATGGCTTGTTTGAAGCTCTTTTTACTGCAACCGAACAGACTGTAAATCTCGTCGGCTGGCGATTTGTCGTGAACCGGCAGAAAACCTTTCTGAACTTTAAGTGCATCCAGAATAATTCCGGCAATACCTTCCACCTTTTCGTATCCAAGGCGGGTTAGGCTCACATCGATCTTCTCGTCTTCGCGTACCTCTTTTATATATCCTTTCAAATGCTCGCCTCTCTCTAAGCGGCGGTAAATTTCGTTATGATATATGAGCCCCCAGTGCAGGTTATTGATAATTACTTTGTATCCAATCTCGGTCTCATCAGCTACCAACAGATCCACCTCCTGATTAAACTCATAAACGGGCGGTACATTATCCAGAAATTTATCCACCCGGGCGGAAGCAACGATACGCTCAGTAACATGATCCAGATGTACATACACCAAATACCATTTCCCTTCACGCATGGGCATTTTTTGTTCGCGGAAAGGAACCAGCAGATCCTTCATAAGTCCCCATTCCAAAAAAGCTCCCATATCATTTACCGATTTACACTCCATCCACTGGAACTCACCAACAATAGCAAGCGGTTTTGCAGTAGTGGCAATAATCCGGCCCTCGTTATCGTGATAAATAAAAACCTCAACCTCATCGCCCGGCTTTACATTTCGCGGAACGTAACGAGCCGGAAGAAGAATTTCCAAATCGTCTCCGCCGTCCAGATAAACTCCAAAATCGAGGTCTTTTACTATTTTCAGTGTGTTATATTTGCCTATTTCAACCATATACGAATTCTTTTGTACAAATGTACGTATTAATTCACGATTCCCCTTCAGGCTAAGTGCTAAAATTAGTTTTAACTGCGGCAATATATCAAAAATTGCATCGTTATATAGGTTGTAAAACGGTTAACGATGTTTAAAAACCGTTTATGGAAATCAATTTATCCGACTTAATTAAAAGAACTGATATGAATTTGAAATTTGCACCGCTCGCTTTGTGCCTTTATCTGCTTTGCGCGTGTTCGACACCGAAAAACATTACCTATTTTCAGGATTTGAATAATCCGGATAAACAATCCATCACGCAACAAAACAATCAGTTTGTACCTCGAATTTGTGTAGGTGATTTACTTACGATAACCGTTTCTGCCCTCGATCCGGCAGCTGTAGCACCCTTCAACCTGCCTGTAGTATCCTATCCAAAGCAAACCGAACAGATGTTTAACGGAACTAAGGAGATAGGCACGTCGCAGGCCATGCAAACCTATACGGTAGATTCGGAAGGAAATATTAATTTCCCCGTAGTTGGAAAATTGAAGTTGGCCGACAAAACTAAACAGGAGGCTGTGGATTTGTTGGAAAATAAAATCTCCGAACTGGTAAAGGACCCTATTATTAATATCCAGATTATCAACTTTAAAGTAACCGTATTGGGCGAAGTTTTAAAGCCTGGTAGTTATCCGGTTAATTCGGACCGGGTTACAATCCTTGACGCCCTCGGATTGGCGAACGATTTGACGATTCACGGCAATCGTACCAATGTAAAGGTTATTCGCGATAATAATGGAAAACAGGAGGTGGTTACTTTCGATCTAACAAAATCTGATTTCTTTTCGTCTCCCTATTTTTACCTGCAACAGAATGATATCGTATATGTAGAACCTAATGATAAACGAAAAACACAGGCACGCTATAGCCAGACGGACCAGGTGGATCTTTCCGTAATAACGGCAATAACCTCTTCTATCTCTGTGATAGCCAGTGTGATTGTCTCCATTATCGCTGTTAATAAATAAAAGATATCAAATTTAAAATATATTAAAGATGGGAAATTTTTCCTCTGCCAAGATAGAACAGCTCTTCGCTTCACTTACGAAGAAGGATGTAAGAATGTACAAGTATGGCTTCTTTTTACTACTGGTTGTTATTTTTGCCTTGTCTGTAGTTTATATTATGATTACAACTCCGGTATACCAGATACAGGCCAATGTGCTTATTAAGGATGAAGCCGAGAAAAGCAGTGCGGGTATGTCGTCCATGCTTAAAGGCTTTTCGTTTGGCGGGTTTCTGAGTGCTGGTGGTGGCAGTGTGGATGATGAGTTGTTGCTGATGAATTCTTACTCGCTGGTTAAAGATGTGGTAAAAGAGTTGCAGTTGAACGTATCATACACTTCGACCGATTTTGTTAAGAAGACTGATTACTATGGAAAGACCCCTATCCAGCTTGTTTTTTCTGACAGCCTGGCATCTTCTTTTCTTAAAAACAAGATTTCATTTAAACTGACACCTGCGGGTACGGGTAAGATTAAAATTATAGCCAAACAGGGATGGACTAAGCTCAGAGAAGTTACTGTATCTCAATTTCCATATGAACTGAAGCTGGATGATGGTACTTTCCGGTTCGAAACAACCCCTCATTTCTCGTTCAATACGTTTAAGAACCTGCGGATCAACTTTAGTGGATACGACTGGACCACCGAATCTTTTCTACAAAGCCTGGTTATTAAAATTGCAGAGAAAAAATCCAACGGTATCTATCTGGCTATTCAGGAAACCAATGTACAACGAGGTAAGGATTTTCTGAATAAAATTATTGCATTGTATAATGACAGAGGTATCGACCAGAAGAATATATCGGCTCAGCGCACCGCCTCATTCCTAGAGGATCGTATTGCTTTGAATTCGAAAGAACTGTCGGATGTGGAACATTATATTGAAAAGTTTAAAAAAGAAAACAATATTACTGATATTGAGGTTGAGGCTAAAATCCTGATAGAAAAGAATGGTGATTTTAAGGAGAAGTTAATCGACTCAGAGATTCAGTACGCTACCGTTCAACTGATAGAAGACTTCCTTAAAGCTCCGGAAAACAGATATGCCATGGCTCCGCTGAACCTTGGTATTACAGAGAAGACGGCAGCCGAAGGACTTCAGCAGTATAATAACTTCTTACTTGAAAGAGAAAAGTTGCTTCAAACAACCAAGGGTGACAACCCGGCTGTATTGATGCTTAACAAACAAATAGATCTGTTACGCGAGAATGTGCTTGAAACATTTAAAAGCATCAAAGCAGGTTTCGATGTGGCTAGAAACGATCTTAAAAAACAGGAAAGAGAATTTATCTCTCGTATTGGCGATATGCCAACTCAGGAACGTTTGTATCTGGACATTAAACGTCAGCAGGTAATTAAATCGGAACTTTACCTGTTCTTACTGCAACAAAAAGAAGAAAATGCAATGACAATGGCACGGTCTATGCCACGGGCTCAGATTATTGATGCAGCTTACAGTCTGCTTGACCCTGTAAAGCCCAATCCTCTGTTTGTGTTTTCAATTGCCCTGATCATCGCCTTCTTTATTCCGGTAATAGTTATTGCCTATAAAGTGTTGGTGAAAGATTAAATAGGTGAGACTTTTTTTATTTTGTGTGAAAATCCTGAAGAGTGAAAAATCTTCTTAAGAAAGATAATAATTGATGCAGAAGATACAAAAGGACATATTATGGTTGTTTGGAGTTAGAGGAGCTCTTGTCCTTTCTAATTTTATGATTATTTCTATTACGTTGGATATTTTGTCAACCAAAATATACGGTGTTTGGATTGCCTTGTATACAACAATTACCTGGTTGTGTTTTTTTGACTTGGGATTAGGAAATGGAATGCGAAATTATTTTGCAGTAAATAAAGCAAAAGGAGATACGATAAAGAATAAGCAACTGGTGAGTTCCTGTTATATTATTATTCTTGCCATATCTTTGATTTTGATCCTGGTTGGACTTCCGGTGGTTAATTCGATAGATGCGAATGCATTTTTTAATACAGAAGTAGACATTCCCAATTTGGAATTGGTCTTGTCTTTACTGATAGTAACAACCTCTTTGCAATTGGTAACCAAATTGATTAATTCCATTTTGTTGGCAGACCAAAGGCCTGCATTGTCTTCTGTGATTGAATGTGTTGGCGTATTTTGTTCCCTTATTTTGCTTTTAATATTTAAGAAACAACTTACGGGAAATTTGCTTTATATTGCTTGCATAGTTACTTTGCCAACATTAATTGTATCTATTGCAATTTCGATTTACGCATTCAATACAAAATACAAATTCCTAAAGCCTTCATTTAAGTTCTATAACAAAGGTGTGAGTGTTAAGTTATTACATCTTGGTCTGAGGTTTTTTCTTATCCAGATCTCTGCCTTAATTATACTTCAGGGCAATAATATTATCATTTTAAAATTTATTGGACCCGAAGAGGTTTCAGCTTTCAGCCTTGTATATAAATATTTTAATTTAACGGTAACAATCTTTACGATGATTTTAACTCCATATTGGAGTTTCTTTACAGACGCATATGCAAAAGACAATTATAAGCAATTAAAAAAAGGGTTTAAACAACTCTTCCTTGCCTGGGCCGGTTTAAGTTTGCTCGGAATCTTAATGTGGCTATTATTACCTTTGAGTTTTAGAATTTGGCTAAATCAGGAGTTCCCAATTCCAGCTTATTTACCTCTTTCATTATTGCTATTTACTATGTTTAGTAACCTGGGATCAATTTTTATCTATTTTTTAAATGGGACAAGCCGTTATTTAACATTACAGGTTTGTGTTGTCTTAATTAGTGCAATTTTATTGTATCCGGTAAGTACACTTTTGATTCCGGTGTTTGGGGTCTTGGGGGTAGTTTATACAATGTTTATGGCCAACTCTTACGGAGTAATTTTTGGTCCACTACTGAGTCTGAAAGTGATTAAAGAGTTGGAATCATATAAAAAGACCGCACCTAATAAAATTTATCGCGTATGAAGAATGATAAATTTATATTATTGGTGCTCCTTTTTATTATAGCTGTATTTGGATATCAGGTACAGTTCCTCTCTTATGTGTTGTCTGTATTGGCAATAGGGTACTATATCATTGCTGGCGAACTTAAAATTAGTCAATACAAGGTATTGGTTCCTCTTGTATTACTTCTGGTTTTAGGGACACGTATCGGTACCGGATTTCAACTGATACACATTGTGAGGGATTATGTTTATTTTTCATCTCCCATATTTTCTTTCCTGCTTGGTACGGTCCTTTATAAGAAACTTTCTTTTTCAAAATTGAAAATATTGTTTGTTACCTACGGAACAGTATACTCTTTGTATTTTTTATTACAAACAACCTTGCAGTTTGGTTCAATGTTTATGTCGGATACCTACGATACAAGGTATTCGATCGGAACAGGAACCCCAATTCCAGTTTTGGCACTTTTCTTTTTAGTGTTTTCTTATAAAGAAATTTATAAAATCGTAAAGAATCATTATATCATGTTAAGTATAATGATTTTGAATGGAGTAGTCCTTTATTATTTTTCTTCCAGAGTATATTACTTTACTATTTTGATATTTATCCTTCTTTACCTGTTTTATTCATTTGTATCTAAGTATAAACAAATTGGGCTTATTCTTTTTTCGGGAGTACTGATAATTCTTGTTTTTTTGGTTTATCAGATGATTAATGGAGAGGGATTTGTTGCCGAAAAAATGAGAAATTCATTAAATGAAATGTTTATTCAGGAGTTTGACGGATATGAGTCAATTATCAATAACTGGCGAGCTTACGAAGTGTTTGAAGTGTTTAATACTATGGTGCAAGCTCCTTTAATTAATCAGATTTTTGGTTATGGATTCGGAATGCTTGTTTATCTTGAAATGGGCTTGTTATTATCGAATATTGAGCTGAACTATATCCCTATTTTTCATAATGGTTTTGCATATGTTTTTGTTAAAACAGGCCTCGTAGGAGTTCTTATTTTCATCTTTTTTGGTGTGAATTTGCTTTTAAAAGCCAAAAAAAGATTGTCCGATTCCGGAATAAGTAAAGTTGCTTTTATATTATTACTTGGTAGTGTACTTACGGTATATTTCACAACTCTTGTCGTTAATGGTTTCTTCAGTGGAGAATCCTTTTATTTTATTTTGTTTATTGGATATTTATACGAACTGATTTGCTCTAACAACTTACAATATGAAAATAAGCATAATAATTGCAACGTATAATGCACAAAAGAGATTGGGAAGATGTTTAGATAGTATCCTTTCTCAGAAAACAGATGATGTGGAACTTATTATTATAGATGGTGGGTCGAAAGATCAAACCTGCTCAATAATTGAGGATTATAAATCAATTGTAGATTACTCAATAAGTGAAAAAGATGATGGTATTTATCATGCATGGAATAAAGGTGTCAAAATAGCCAAAGGAGACTGGATTATGTTCCTTGGAGCTGATGATTGTTTAACGCCCGGGGCGATAAGAAAAATAATGCAATATCTTTCATCAATTAATTACGACGAATGTGATTATTTATCTGCTAAAATCAATTATTTAGATGAACAGGGACAACTAATTAAAATAATAGGTAAAGCGTGGTGCTGGATGGAATTTCGTAATAAAATGACTGTGGCTCATGTTGGTTCATTGCATAGTCGCATGCTTTTTAATGAAATTGGATTGTTTGATACTAATTATAAAATTTGTGCTGATTATGAACTTCTTATGAGGAAAAAAGAAAATCTACGTGCTTGTTTTATGAATGAAGTAATAGCCTCTATGGAATTTGGGGGAGTAAGTTTAAGTACAGCCGCTATTTATGAAACTCTTAAGATTTGTAATACGTATAGCAATAATAATTTAATCGTAAAACTCTATCTGCTTATTCGTAAATTAACCGAATTTTACTTTTTCCTTTTAAGGTATCGTATTAGCCGAATCTTTTCAATTAAACAATGAGTGTTAGAATAAAATCAAGCCTTGGAGCCATTTGTTGATACGATTTTTTTACCTTTCAATTCAAATTTTATTAGTATGAAAAGAATAATCTTTTTTCACCTTTATAACGATATAAGTGGGAGTCCAAAGGTCCTGTCAATGGTTGTGAGAGGATTGGTTGCCAAAGGTTACGAAGTGGAATTGTTTACTTCAAATACTGATGGCTTCCTTTCTGGCATTGAAAATGTCATTTATCATAAATTTCCTTATAAGTGGACGTCAAATAAATCTGTTACTTTATGCCGACTACTCTTTGCTCAGTTGTATATGTTCGTGATGGCTTTAAAATACAATAAGGATAATTCTCTTTTCTATATTAATACAATATGTCCGTTTGCTCCGGCATTAGCGGGAAAAATAAAAAAGATTCCGGTTGTTTATCACGTTCATGAAGTATACATAAAACCCAATCTGCTTCATCGGTTTTATGCTTGGATGTGGCGGAGGCTATCTTCTTTTTCTTTTTTTGTTTCCAGATATGTTCAGGAACATTATTTGGCGGATACCTCTAATACGGCTGTTGTTTATAATGCTCTTCCTGAATCGTTTATTAATCGGATTCCATTACAAGCAGAAAATAGAAATAAGAATTGTATTCTTATGATTTCATCTTTTAAAGTTTATAAGGGCGTTAATGAATTTGTCGATTTAGCCTTTAAATTGCCTCAATTCAAATTTTGCCTAGTATTAAATACTAAATTTAATGAGGTTCGGAACCTTATTCCTTCATATCCGGATAATCTTGAAATATTTACAGTTCAGAACGATATTCATCCATTTCTTCAAAAAGCAGATTTACTATTAAATTTAACTATACCTTCTTTATGTGTAGAAACTTTTGGGCTTACACTCTTGGAGGCTATGGCGTATGGAATTCCTGTAATTTGCCCACCAGTGGGAGGTCCCATAGAATTTGTAAAAGATAATTATAATGGATTTAAAGTAGATTCAAGAAATTTGGATGAGCTCTGTGATAAAATTAGTTTTATTTTGAATGGTGAAAACTATGATAGACTTTCTGTAAACGCTAAGCAAACAGCATTGAAATTTAATGAATCAGAAATGATTCGGGTTATTGATGAAAAATTAAAAGAATTCTAAATCTATGAAGATAGCTATTTTAGGAACACGGGGAATTCCCAACAATTACGGGGGATTTGAACAATTTGCAGAGTATTTATCTGTAGGACTAGTGAACAGAGGGCATGATGTAACCGTATACAACCCGCACTTTCATACCTATTCGAAAGAAACGTTTCAAGGGGTGAAAATTAGATATATTTATAGTCCGGAAAACTGGTTAGGAGCTGCAGCAAATTTTATTTATGATTTTCTATGTTTGAGAGATGCTTTGAAGATGGACTATGATATTATTTTGGAATGTGGGTATCATAGTAATGCCCCCTCGTATTATTTGATGGGTAAACGTTCTCGCCCGGTGCTAATTACCAATATGGATGGCTTAGAATGGGCAAGAAGTAAATGGAACCTTCCAACACGAGCTTTAATAAAAAGGTTGGAAAAAATGGCTATACAACGCTCTCATTATCTTGTTTCGGACAATAAAGGAATTCAAAATTATTATCAATCGGTTTTTAATGCAGAATCAGCATTTATTCCGTATGGAGCCGAATTGGTTACAAAGATTGACTTACAATATTTGAATAATTATTCTCTGTCCAAGAATAGTTACTATTTACTGATAGCACGGCTAGAGCCCGAAAACAATATCGAAATGATTCTAGATGGATATATTATTTTTGAATCTCAGAATTATCCGTTTATTGTAATAGGTAATTTTAATAATAAGTATGGTCGTTACTTAATACAGAAATATACAAACACATCCGTCCGCTTTATTGGCAGTATATATGACAAAAGTGCCTTAGATACGTTAAGGTATTATGCTCGTATCTATTTTCATGGTCATTCAGTTGGTGGTACCAACCCATCTCTATTGGAAGCAATGGCCAGCCAGGCATTTATTGCTGCTCATGATAATGAGTTCAATCGGTCTGTATGCGAAGATAATGCCATCTATTTTTCATCTCCAAAAGAGGTAATGCTATTAATGCGAGATTATGAATCAGGACACGAAAATGAGATCCTGATATTTAAAAAGAATAATCTTAATTTAATTGACTCAAAATACAGATGGGAATATATAATAGAGCAATATGAAAGTCTGTTTAATGCATGTGTTAAAAAATTAGAGAAATAATCTTATTTGTTCATTTCAGGCTTATTCTTAATGCTGTTATATATTTCATCAAGAATTAACATTTTTCCGCTCCAGTCATATTCATTAGCTCTTTTGTATGCGTTGATAGCTTTCTCTTGTCTTATGGATTCATGCTCAAAAAAGAAGTCAATAGCATTGGCTAAGTCTCCAATGATTTGTTTCTTTGTATTGGCCTGTATTTTTATTCCACAAGAGGAGTCAACAATATTTGAAAAACCAAAGAGATCAAATGTGATAACCGGAAGTCCTAGCGAGAGAGCTTCTAATAAGACTGTAGATGTGATGTCCTTCAAACTAGTTATGCAAAAGAGATCGCATTGACTAATAATTTTAACTGCATCCTTTTTCTGAATCCAACCGTGCCAGATTATTTTGCTATTGATGTTTAATTGATTGGCTATTTTTACACATTTATTTGTGCAAACACCTTTTCCGATAATATGTATTTCTAAATTATCAATATTTCTTGATTTCGATATAGCTTCAATAAATAGATTGAGTGACTTACCCGGGGTATGCTGTCCTGACCAGCAAACTTTCATTACCGATCCTCGCGCCTTAAACTCAGGTTTTTCAAATTCCTCCAATAAACCTACCTCAGGGATAACAATCGAATCTTTTCCCCATAAACGTTTAATTTTATCCTTGGTTTCCTGTGTGGCTGAAATTAAAACATGACTTTTGAGTGCACATTTTTTTACTCTTCTAAGGAAATGCATTTGATATAAATTAATAATATTTCTGCACCCATAGAAACACATTCCATATAGACCCATACTCGGAAGAAGTTTCCATGGAGATATTTCTAATCCTCCAATAGGACCCCATACGAGTGGTTTGTTTAATTTCCATAAAAATCCTGGTTCGCGAAACCCAACCATGTTTAGTTGGTGTATTATGTCAAAATTATATTCTAAGTCAAGCTTTTTAGCCAATTTATATACATCTTTTTGCCATGCCTTGTAATACCAATAATAGGAGGGGGGCCATATCTTTCTTATTTTATTGTTATGCACCCTTCGTATATAGTAAAAAGTTAGATTGTTAAATAATTCTGGAGATTCAATCTGTTTTTTTTCTATATCTTTTTTAAATTCATCTAATTCGGTTATTACGACTACTTTATTATTTTTACTAATAGCTTGTATGAAATTCCATCCCATTCCTGGTTCTGAGCCAAGGTACGGTGAACATGCATACGCGTTTACCAATATTTTCAACATGTAATTTACTTTATATATATACTAATTGAAAGAGCAATATTTATACCTAATAAATGATATAAGAAATCTTTTATGTAATAACGCAAAATACCATAATTTATGTTACTTTCGCATTGTTTTATTTTTTAATATCATTTTCTTAAATCAATTCCTTTGCAAATGAATACGTTATGAAAATTAATAGGTGTTTATTTTCAATTAAATTGAACTTCATTAAATTTGGATTCTAAATTAACTGTGATATGAAGATTGCGATTGTTGGTACCGGATATGTAGGCCTTGTTACTGGAACATGTTTTGCCGAAATGGGAACGGATGTTTATTGTGTTGATGTGGATACTCAAAAGATTGAGAATCTGAAAAAAGGTATCATTCCCATCTATGAACCCGGTCTGGAGGAGATGGTTAAACGCAACTATCAGGCCGACCGACTTCATTTTACAACCGAACTTAAAGATTGTTTGAATGAAGTGGAAGTCTTGTTTAGTGCAGTAGGTACTCCTCCGGATGAAGATGGAAGCGCGGATCTTAAATATGTGTTGGATGTAGCCCGTACCATCGGACGCTACATGACCAAATACTTACTGGTGGTTACGAAAAGTACGGTACCTGTGGGAACAGCACAGATTATAAAGCAAACCATTCAGCATGAGCTTGATCTTCGTGAAATGGATATTCCGTTTGACATTGCCTCTAATCCAGAGTTCTTAAAGGAAGGAACTGCTATCAGCGACTTTATGAGTCCCGATCGCGTGGTTGTTGGGGTTGAGACAGAAAGGGCGGAAGCACTGATGACCAAATTGTACAGACCTTTTCTTCTGAATAATTTCCGTGTTATATATATGGATGTGCCCTCTGCTGAGATGACAAAGTATGCTGCCAATGCCATGCTTGCAACTCGTATCAGTTTTATGAATGATATTGCAAACCTTTGCGAAATCATTGGCGCGGATGTGAATATGGTTCGTAAAGGCATCGGTACGGATGCACGTATCGGCAGCCGATTCTTATATCCCGGATGTGGATATGGAGGGTCTTGTTTTCCTAAAGATGTTAAAGCTTTGGTGAAAACCGGGTTGGTAAACGGATATCCAATGCGAATTCTGCAGGCGGTTGAAGATGTAAATGAGTCGCAGAAAACAATTTTATTCGATAAATTGTATAAGCACTATAACGGAGATTTGAAAGGAAAGAAAATAGCTTTGTGGGGACTTGCATTTAAACCCGAAACCGATGATATGAGAGAGGCGCCTTCGTTGGTGCTGATAGATAAGATGGTAGATGCAGGATGCCAGGTTACTGCTTATGACCCGATAGCGATGACTGAGGCAAAGCGCAGAATTGGCGATAAGGTGGATTATGCTAAGGATATTTATGATTCTGTTGTTGATGCCGATGCGCTTGTATTGGTTACTGAATGGAAAGAGTTCAGAATGCCTTCATGGAATGCCATCAGGAAGTTAATGTCTGTTCCTCTCGTTATTGACGGAAGAAATATCTACGACAAGACCGAACTTGCCGAAAATGGATTTATATATTATTGTATCGGCAGATAAATAGTACGGTATATTGAAATAAAAAAGGTTTATAATTACATGATTGTATTATAAACCTTTTTTATTATAATGCCGAATTGCACTGGCTTTTTGTCTTTATCTGATTCTTCAGGGCGCATCCGCTACATCCTGAGCAGGGATTTTCAGGATCCCGGGGCGTAGTTATTGTTTTATATAATTTCCATCCTACATATGCCACAGTAAGGATTCCTATGATTAATATGCCGATTTCTTGCCACATATCGTTTAATTTTTTAATATAACATCTTATAAATTCTCAATGTTCTCTGTTTTAACAATCTTGCTCTTTTTACAATGTCGCTTTGTTATAATAGGGGGATAGAATTTCTTCTATCAGCCGTGTTACCTCTGCGGCATCGTGTAAAGCTTCGGCAGTATACTGCCCTTTAAGAAGCTCTTCACTAACTTTTTCAATCATCGGAGCTTCCACAATGGCTGGTTTTCCAATGTCGTAGACTTGCTCTTCTGTTTCTGTTTTCACCACGATGGGGGTCATGTCAAAAATGGAAAACTTCAGCGTACCTTTTGTGCCGATAATTTCAATGCAATCTTCCGATGCCGGCGAAGGGGCGGCAAAGTACCAGATGGCTTGGGCTGTTACACCCGATTCAAATTGAAATATGGCATTTACGTAATCTTCCGGATCATACAATCCTCCTTTATTAAGAACTATGGATCGGTGACTGCTTATCGGTCCGAATAGAAACAGCAGCATGTCCAGCTGGTGCGATCCCATATCGGCAAAGTAGCCTCCTCCGGCTTTGTTTACATCTAATCTCCAGGGCTTTTCCTTGTTGTAATCATCAGGAAGTGGGGTTCTGATCAGACTGAGTGATACATGCTTTACCTGTCCGATTGCCCGGCTATGCAATAACTCCTTCACCTTGAGGAAGTATGGTTGTTCCCTTCTGTAATAGGCTACATATAACGGTGTTTTGTATAGGGCAGAAGCTTCTATCATTTTTATACACTGGGCGTAATTTAGCGCCATAGGTTTTTCAACGTATACGGGTTTACCCTTCTTAAGGGCTTCGATGGCTAGTTGAGCATGACTGTCGGGAGGGGTTGCAATGTAAACAGCTTCCACTTCCGGATCATTAATCAGACTGGATGCGTTATCGTACCATTTCTGAACACGGTGCCTTTTAGCATAATCGGCAGCCTTGACTCCGTCTCGTCTCATCACGGCGGTAAGTGCTGTGTTAGGTAATGTGTAAAAAGCCGGACCGCTTTTCTTTTCGGTAACGTCGCCACATCCGATAATTCCCCAATGTATACGTTTATTCTCCATCTTTATTTAATTAATCAGGTTCAAAAAGATTGAGCCAAGTTGATATACTGTAAAGGATACGACCCAAGCTAAGGTACATGTGTAGACTATTACAAATACTCCCCATTTCCATGATTTGGATTCGTTTACAATGGCAATAACCGTTGCAACACAGGGGAAGTAGATGAGTACAAACAACATCATGCTGAGTGCCACAAGAGGGGTGAAGACCGGATTTCCCACTTTGTCTTTATCCGCCTGAAGTCTTTCGGGAAGACTCTGGCTGTCTTCCGAATCGCCTGTATATAAAACGCTTAATGTGCTTACCACCACCTCTTTGGCTGCCATACCGGAAAGCAGACTCACACTTATCTTCCAGTCGAACCCCAAAGGGGCAAGAGCGGGTTGTATGGCTTGTCCAATACGTCCGATATAGGAGTTTTGCTGGTGTTCCATGTTCTTGAGACGATTAAGCTCGGTAACGGTCTCCGTCTTTTCTTTTTCAGAAAGCGTATTGCTGCTGTTTACATGCTCAATCTGGGATTCATAGACCTTTCCTTGTTCTGTTTCGCGTGGGAAATATCCCAGAAACCAGATTAAAATCGAGGCGATCAGAATAATTCCTCCCATCTTGTGAAGGTATTGTTTGGCCTTTTCCCACATGTGTATCAAAATTGACTTACTGGTGGGCATCCGATAGGGGGGGAGTTCCATTACAAAAGGAACATCTTCCTTGCTGAACAGGAATCGTTTGAATAACTTAGCCACAATAACAGCCAGCAGGATCCCCGACGAATACATCAGAAGTAATACGGTACTGGCATTTTCTGCAAAGAATGCTCCGGTAAGTAACACATAAACAGGTAGGCGGGCACTACAGCTCATCAGCGGGTTAATCAACATGGTTATCATCCGGCTGTTTCTGCTTTCGATGGTACGGGTTGCCATGATAGCGGGCACATTGCACCCGAATCCCATCACAAGGGGGATAAAAGACTTTCCGTGGAGGCCCATCTTGTGCATAATCTTATCCATGATAAAGGCGGCTCGTGCCATATAGCCCGAATCTTCCATGAAGGATATAAACAGATACAGAATGAGTATGTTTGGCAGGAATACAATCACGCCACCTACACCTCCGATTATTCCATCTACCAGAAGGTCTTTCAATGGACCTTCGGGCATGAAATTGCGAACAAAGTTTCCGATTTGCTCCACTCCCCATTCAATCCATTGCATAGGGTATTCGCCAAGCTTGAATGTGGCTTCAAACATGAACCACATGAAAAAGATAAATATGGGGAACCCTAATACTTTATGGGTTACAAAAAGGTCGATAATTTGTGTACTGCTTACCTCTTTTATTTTGTTCGCTACGAATGTTTCGCGTAGTGCACCTGAAATAAAACCGTATCGGGCATTGGTAAGAGCCGTCTCCGTATCTTCCTTTAACATCTCTTCCAGCTGCTGGGAGTATTGGTTGCAGGTTTCCAGAATGGGTTTCGTTTCGGGTAATGATTGTACGTATTGTTTAACCTCCTTGTCGTTTTCAAGTAGTTTGATGGCAAGGTAACGTTTGGAATAGGCTTTGTCGACCGTACCATTCCGCTTTAACATTTTACGCAGGGCATTAATATACTTTTCGAGGGTGTCGCCGTAATTTACATGTACATGCCTTAGAATCGGATCCGTCTCTTCGTAAACAGAAATAACCCGGTTAAACAGAGCTTCGATGCCAAAACCTGTTTTACTGATGGTTGGAATAATAGGCACACCAATCATGCCCGCCAGTGATTCGTGATCAAACTTATTGCCGCTTTTTTCCAGATCGTCGTACATATTCAGAGCAATCACCATCCGCACATCCATGTCGATCAACTGAGTGGTGAGGTAAAGGTTTCGTTCCAGATTGGAAGCATCAACCACATTAATCACTACATCGGGTTGTTCCTGTACAAGATGTCTGCGTACATAGAGTTCTTCGGGCGTATAGGCAGATAATGAGTAGGTTCCCGGAAGGTCTACAATCCGGAAGGTATATCCGTTTTGAGTAAAAACCCCTTCTTTGGCATCTACAGTCACGCCGCTGTAATTCCCTACGTGTTCATGTGCACCCGAGGCAAAATTAAAAAGGGATGTTTTTCCGCAGTTCGGATTTCCAATCAGGGCAACATTGATTATTTTACCTTTATTCAAAGCAAGAGCTTCAAGTTCGTTATCCTGATAAAAGCCGGTATCAGCATCCAGGCTTTCTGTATATTGCTGTGCTGTATTCGTTAAATGTGCGAATTCTGTTTCACTAACCACTTCAATCAGGGCGGCATCGCTTCGTCTGAGTGATACGTCGTATCCCATCACTTTATAGTGAATCGGATCTTTAAGTGGGGCATTTTGTATTACATCCACCATTTTACCGCGGATGAATCCCATTTCAATGATGCGTTTACGAAATGCTCCGCGCCCCATCACTTTTACAATAACCCCTTTTTCGCCTGTATGTAGTTCTGATAGTCTCATGTCTGTTATATCTTTCGCAAAGGTAAATGTAAATATAGTTCCTATCAATACCGATTAGTAGGTATTTTAACCGGTAATATCACTCTATTCGTTCTGTAAAGGGTGCCTGCAACTTGTTTTTGTGCAAATAAAATATAACTTTGCATAAGTTTGGTTTGTTTTCTAAATGAATACTAAATAAACAGGCGTATGAATGAGAAGGATGATATGTTTAAAAAGTTTCACGACTCTTTTAAGGAAATGCAAGGTCACTTTCATATTTTAGAGGAGCGTGTACCGGTTGAACGCCAGGTAGAATACTTTAAGTATTCAGACAGAATGAAACAGAATGCCCGCCCGATAGAAGAAGATGAATTTGAGTTACTTGACGGATGGCTTACTGAGCCCGACGTTACAGACGAGAATAGAAAGTTTGCTCTTACCAGACTGGCCATCTCCCATAATATTAAAGCTTACCGTGCTTTGGAGAAATATGTTCAGTCGCCCGACTCGAAACTTAAGGATTGGGCCCATCTGGCATTGATGGAGAGCCGAATTACCCTTGAATCTGAACTTTCTGAAGAAAAGCAGATATATATTTCGACCGGTTTGGGCGGAAAAAACGAAAAACTTCGTTTCTTTGTACTCTTGCAGGCAGCAGATAAAAAACCTTTTGAAGCTTACCAGCGTCAGGTGATTGAACGTGAGTTTGCCTTTTATCTTGAAAAGGCGGATTGCGAGATAGAACAGCTGGATATAAAAGACAGATATGGGGTTTTACTGTTTCTATTACCAATTCGTACAGATATAAAAGCTTTGCTGGATGCTACTATTGCAGAATGCAATCAGTTTGGTAATTTTTTATCTGAAGTGTATACGGTGACAAATGTGAAGGAGCTGTCTGAAGAAGAGATAATCGCTATTATAGATAGGAATGGAAACGTTAAAGCAAGCCATTAGATATGGAGTTGTGGGGTTGAGTAATACCCTGATTACTGCCGTAGTAATATGGGTAATGATGAAAATGGCAGGTTGTTCGGATGTAGTATCCAACATCATCGGATATACTGCCGGTGTTTTGAATAGTTTTGTATGGAATAAACGGTGGACTTTTAAAAGTTCGGTGGGTTGGACCCAGGGTGCAATTAAGTTTGGTGTTGTATTTGGTGTGTGTTACCTGATGCAGTTGGGTTTGCTACTTTATCTGAATAAGCATCTTTCCATCGATTCCTACTATAACCAGTTGCTAGCGATGGCGTTTTATACGGTGATAAATTTTATCATGAATAAATACTATACATTCAAAGCATAGCACGAATGAAGAAACTCTCGATTATTGTTCCTTGTTACAATGAAGAGGCTGTTCTGGCTGAATCTTACAGGCGCACCAAAGAGGTGCTAAAGCAACTTACATGTCCCACTGAAATCATTTATGTGAATGATGGAAGCAGGGATGCCACCCGATCCATTCTTGATGCTATCTCTGTGTCTGATCCGGATGTGAAAGTGATTCACTTTTCACGTAATTTTGGTCACCAACCTGCGGTTACTGCGGGTATACATCATTGTGATGCGGATCTGGCTGTTATTCTTGATGCAGATATGCAGGATCCTCCCGAACTTATTCCGGATATCCTTGCCTTACAGGAAAAGGAAGAGGCAAATGTCGTTTTTTGTGTCCGTAAAAGTCGTGAAGGGGAAAGTAATTTTAAATTAATCACCTCCCGCCTTTTTTATCGTTTTATGAATCATATGAGTGAGGTTGCATTTCCTGTAGATACAGGCGACTTCCGGTTGATAGACCGTAAAGTGATGAATGAGTTCAACCGAATGAAGGAGCATGGAAAGTATATTCGCGGATTAATTAGTTGGGTTGGATTTAAACAGATTCCTTTCTTTTATGAACGGGAGGCCAGGATTGCCGGAGAAACTAAATATCCTCTCAGCAAGATGTTGAAATTTGCTTCTAATGCGCTGCTCTATTTTTCTAAGAAGCCTTTGAAAATGGCTACGGGACTTGGTTTTGCGGCCGTTTTAGTTGGTATAATCCTAGCTGTCTGGGTAACCGTAGGGAAAATAATAGGATATAGTAATGCCGAAACGGGCTGGACATCCATAATGACTGCCGTGGTATTTTTTGGAGGTGTTCAACTTCTTACCGTTGGAGTGCTGGGCCAATATATCGGCATATTATTTGACGAAATAAAGGCGCGTCCGGAATATATTGTAGATAATACAAAGAATTTCAATACCAATCCTTCCGTTTCATGTACAGCCAGGTCAGAATCCCCGAAAGAATCATAAGACCCCAGGCAATTAAATAACCGTATTGCCAGTTCAGCTCTGGCATCCATTTAAAATTCATTCCCCAAATTCCTGCCAGAAAGGTTAGGGGAATGAAAATAGTGGAAACAACGGTGAGCCGTTTCATGATAGCATTCATACGCAGGTCATTGTTTGAAATATAAAGATCGACCAGTGATGATATGATTTCACGACAACCCTCCATACTTTGTGTAACATATTGCAGTTGATCGTTTGCATCTCTGAATAATGGCAATGTGTCTTTGTTTATAAGCGGATTGTTTATAATCAATAATTTCCCGAATTGTTCTTTCAAGGGTAAGACGCTCTTTTTTATTGTCATATATTCCCGTCTTTTTCCTTGAATGATCTCTCCAAAGTTTAACTGGTTCTTTTTGATGTCCAGTAATTGTTCTTCAAGATCTTCCAACATATCTTCAATACGTGAAGCGGAATCGACCAGACTTACCGTTACATGATTGAGCAGGAAGGCAAGCAAGGTATCAGCTTTTCTGTCGCATATGCCTAACAAGTTGTTTTGAAGTGCGCTTAATGTAGCATCAAAAAGCGGACTGTTACTTTCTGTGAATGAAATTACAGCATTCTTTGTAAGTATCAGGCTTAAATGTTCTTTGTGGAACTCTCCGTTTGTATCGTAAAAGCAGTCATTCAATATAATTAGTATATGATTGTCAAACACCTCTACTTTAACAATATGTTCGGGTGTAAGAATATCTTTGGCATCAAGATTATGCAATCCAAATTCCTTTACCATTGAGGTAATAAGCGATGCCTCTGTTAAACCTGAAACATGAATCCAGCTCACACATTTAGTATTAACCAAAGGAGCAAACAGGGTAAGATTGGTGATATCCTTAACTTCAAGCATTTCAGAATTGTATTGAACAAGTCTGATTCCTGTTTTTGTCTCCAACTCACCTGTATACGTATAACTGTCAGACAACCGGCGGTTGCTTCCCTTCTTTTTGCTATGTACTCTGCCTCGGTTTTTCATACTTAATTCATTTAATCCAATTCAACTACGGTGATTCCCGCTCCTCCAAACTGAACATGTTCGTCCTGAAAATGATGAACACCGGGAACCGTTTTAAGATAGTCCCTGATAATTAGTCGCAAGGCTCCGGTCCCGGTTCCATGTAAGATCCTTACTCTGCCGGCACCTACCTGAATGGCGTCGTCTATAAAATAGATTACGCTTTGTAATGCCTCGTCTCTGCGCATACCTCTGACATCAATCTCTTGTCTGAAATTCAATTTCTTCTCATGCATGTCATCGGCAGTCTGCGTACTGATGAAGGTACTTTTCTGTATCTCTTTTTTTATCTGGTTCTTGCTTACCTTCTCAAGTTGTTCAAGCTTTACCGTGCTTTTTATCATTCCAAAGGCTACAGAGGCCTGTTTGCCGTTAATCTCCAGTACGGTTCCATGTGTAGTCTGACCTTTCAGTCGTACACTGTCGCCGGTTTCGATCACTTCCCTGTTAAATTGCGGTTTGGCAAGCGGCTGACCAGTTTGTTTCTGTTTTTTCTTTTCCTGACGCTCTTTCAGCTTAGCCATTTTGATGGCTATGCTATCGTTGGCATCTTCTTGAGATAAAACGGACTCTTTAAACTCATCAAGGGCCTTACGTGCCATCCGTGTACGTTCTTTTTCGGCCTGTGCCTCTTTAATTTCCCGAATGGTGTTCTCAATTTTGGCATTAGCCTCGGCCATTATACGTTGCGCCTCTGCTTTGGCTGTCCGCATAATCTCTTTACGCTGCTTATTTACCTCTTCAAGATCCTGTTGGTAACGGGCTGTTATTTCTTCCAGTTTTTTTTCCTGCTGACGGATGTTCTGCCGTTTTCCTTCCCAATAACGTTTGTCTCGCACAATATCCTGCAGATATTTGTCCATATCAATGTATTCCGAACCAACTTTGGACGAGGCTTCGGCAATCACATCTTCCGGTAATCCTATCTTTCGGGCAATTTCAATGGCAAAGGAGCTTCCCGGGTTACCAATGGAAAGTTTGAAAAGAGGTTGCATCAGATGTCGGTCGTACAGCATGGCTCCATTAACGATTCCCGGTGTATCTTCGGCAAAGTGCTTCAAATTTTGATAATGGGTGGTGATAACTCCGTAACTACCGTTGCGGTTAAAACGATCCAGCAATGCTTCTGCAATAGCTCCACCGATCTGAGGTTCGGTTCCACTTCCAAATTCATCAATCAGAATGATAGTCTTTTCATCGCAATTCCGTACGAAGTGTTTCATATTGGTTAGGTGCGAGCTGTAGGTACTAAGATCGTTCTCGATGGATTGCTCGTCGCCGATATCGATGAATATGCTTTTAAATATTCCGGTACGTGAACTTTCGTGAATCGGAATAAGTAATCCGCATTGCAACATATATTGAAGAAGTCCCACTGTCTTCAGACAGACAGATTTCCCTCCGGCATTGGGGCCCGATATGATGAGTATTCTTTTATCAGTATTTAATTCGATGTCCAGAGGGATTACCTCTTTGTGTTGTTTTTGCAGAGACAGATATAACAACGGGTGAATGGCACGTGCCCAATCCACTTGTTGTTTGTCTTCAACGATAGGTCTGATACCTTTTATTTGATCAGCAAATAGGGCTTTGGCACGTATAAAGTCGATTTCCGCCATAAATTCGTATGAATACAGAATGTCCGGAACCATGGGTCTAACCAGATTGGTAAATTCAGTAAGTATACGGATGATTTCACGACGCTCGTCACCTTCTAGTTCGCGGATGCGGTTGTTGGCTTCCACCACTTCGGCCGGTTCAATAAATACGGTTCGGCCACTTGCGGACTCATCATGCACAATACCTCTGATCTTTCTTTTAAAGGCAGGAGCGACGGGAATAACCAATCGGCCGTCTCGCATGGTAGGAGTTACGTCTTTATCAACAACACCTTCTGATTGTGCGGCGCGGAGAATGGACTGCAGACTTTTTGAAATACCGCTCATTGTGACGGTTATCTCTCTCCTGATCTGCATGAGAACAGGAGATGCATTGTCTTTCACCCGGCCATATTTATCAAGGATACTATCAATTTTTCCTACTAACTGAGGAAACACCAGCACATCGCCAGCCAGCCGGGTGAGTGCGGGGTAAAGGATCTCGTCGGATTCACTGTTTCCAGGATGGAAAAAACGGACAATATCATTGATGGTCTGTAACGATCGCTTTAAGTCGTATAGCTCTTTTTCGTCAAGATAGGTTCCTTCCGGTCGGATTCGTTTGAGTGAATAACGAACATCAAAGAAGTAACTGGATGGAAACTCTTTATCACCATGTAAGATTCTCACAAATTCTTCGGCTTGGGCAAGACGGTTACTCACAGTGTCCATATCGGATTCAAATCCCATATCAATAACCCTTTCCTGTCCAAGAGGGCTCAGACACTTGTCACTAATAAGCTGACGAACTTTGTCGAAGCCTGTTTTCTGCTCAAAATTTTGAGGATATATCACCTTGTATACTAGTTATATTATGCTTAATCATTTTTGCCGAAACAAAACAATTGATATTGATTTTGTAAAGTTTCGGGAACCTGCTTAGGTAGGGCAAAATTACATAAAATAATCGGATTCGTGATTAACATACTATTTATTGCTGCGGTGTGTTTTCTTTCCGCCCTGAATTAATATCTTTGCATACGCAGATTATTCTACAACAGTTTATGAATGGACGTCTGACTAGATTCTATCTTATTAATTTTATGTTACATAACATACTTAACAAAATTTTACACATAACGTATATAATTATTAAAAGACACGTTTATATTTGATTCAAATCTGAAACATAATTTCAAATATGGAAAGTGTCAATCCAAATATGGAAAAAGCAGAAGAAAATTACAAGGTGCCGAATCTCGAAAAGGGGATTGCGGTTATGGAGTATCTTTCGCTTCGTTCTCAGGGAGATACCCTGCAGGCTATTAAGGATACACTTGATATTTCGCAGACTACCGCTTATCGTATATTAAATACACTTGTGCGGTTGGATTATCTTACCTTCAACGAAGACACGAAGCGCTATAAGTTGTCGCGTAAATTGCTTACACTTGGTTTTAGAGCGTTGAATGAACACAATCTGCTCGAAACGGTTTTGCCCCGCTTAAGGGATTTGCGTGATTTGGTAAGTGAAACAGCTTGTTTCGGTGTTTTAGGCAACGAAAAAGGTATTTTTATTGAGCAGGCCCAAGGACACCATACATTTAGATTTATGTTGTCACCAGGTAAACCGTTCGAATTGCATTGTTCAGCCCCGGGTAAAGCTATTATGGCTTATTTGCCTAACACAGTGCGTGACCGTTATTTGTCTTACATGGCTTTTGAGCGTTTTAATGACAGAACTATAATATCAAAAGATAAATACCTGGCAGAGCTTGATACAGTCCGTAAAGCAGGTATTGCAATGGATAATGAAGAGGAAATGACCGGCGTAATTTGTATTGGAGCTCCTATTTTTAATTATACCGGATATCCTTGCGGAGCTATCTGGATATCAGGACCCAAAGACAGATTGACGAAGGACATAATACGTTCCTCTTCCGGCCATATAAAGAGAATTGCTCAACTTATTTCGTCCGAACTTGGCTATAGCCGATTGTTAACAGAAAACAGATAAACATGGAATATACACGCAAATATAAAAAGATTATAGGATTAACATTGGCCTGCTTCGTATCATTGATGGCAGTGGCTGGTAATCCTCCATTATTTTCAACCGGTATTGCTCAAACAGATAAAGGTGAATTGCTTTTTACACAAAAGAATCTTAAAAGATTAGATGTGTTTTCTCGGGATGGCTCCAGCTTATTGCGTTCAATCAATTTGGATGATGAGCCGACCGGGCTGACTGTTGATGAAGCTAAAGCATATGTAACTACGTTTAAAAATGCCGGTAAGCTTCATATTGTTTCATTGGAATCAGCCAAAGTTGAAGCATCGGTTCCTGTGGGCTCCGGTGCATGTTATCCTTTACTTAGTGCTGACAAAAAGAAATTGTATGTATGCAATCAATTCTCTAATACAGTTTCTGAAATTGACTTACTTACAAGAAAGGTTGTTCGTACAGTAAATGTGTTGCGAGAGCCTAAATCGGCCGTAATCAGCAAGGATGGCCGGTATATGTTCGTTGCTAATTTCCTTCCGCAACAACGTGCCGACGTAGATATAGTAGCAGCTTGCGTATCTGTAATCGATATGAATAAATTCACTAAGATTAAAGATATTAAATTGGCAAGCGGAAGCAATGCCCTGCATTCCATATGCATAACTCCCGATGGAAAGTATGTATATGTATCGCATAATCTTGGCCGGTTTACTGTTCCGACATCCCAGCTTCAGCAGGGATGGATGAATACAAGTGCTTTCAGTGTAATTGATGTAGCCGCACTTTCTTATGTAGGTTCTGTTGTTGTAGACGAGCCCGAAAAAGGGGCCGGAGGTATCTGGAATCTTGCATGTACAGAAAAAAACTTATTTGTGATTCATTCAGGGACACATGAAGTGAGTGTGATTGACCATCCTGCTTTGCGAAAGAAGCTTGAAAGTTATCCGCAGAAAGAAAATCTGAGTTACGATCTGCATTTTTTATATGGTATACGTAAACGTGTGCAGCTGGAAGGAAACGGTCCCCGACTTCTTTATATAAGAGGAAATGAGTTGCTGATTCCAACCTATTTTGCAGATATTCTCAATAAAGTTGATATTAATACCTTGTCGGTGACTTCTGTAAATATGAATCCCGGCAGAGTAGAGTCAAAAGAGAATGCGGGTGAACGGTTTTTTAATGACGCAACCCAATGTTTTCAGGGTTGGCAATCATGCAACGGATGTCATCCGGGAGATGCAAGAACCGATGGGATGAATTGGGATCTTATGAATGATGGAGTAGGGAATGCTAAGAATTGCAAAAGTATGCTGTATTCGCATGTAACGTCTCCTAGTATGATATCAGGTATTCGGGAAACAGCCGAATGGGCTGTAAGGGCAGGGTTCAAGTTTATTCAGTTTTACGATGTTCAGGAAGAAAATGCCCAATGTGTGGATGCGTACCTGAAGTCGCTCCGACCAGTTCCCAGTCCTCTGCTTGTCAATGGTGAATTAAGTGAGAAAGCCAAAGAAGGTCTTAAGGTCTTTGAGAAACTTCAGTGCGGAGAATGCCATGGCGGTCCACACTTCACAGACCAGAAAATGCATCGCATTGGCGAAAATGTAGAATTTGAAAAAGGATGGGATACCCCGACGCTTATTGAAGTATGGCGTACTGCCCCCTATTTGTTTGATGGAAGAGCCGCAACAATGCAAGAAGTATTTGAGGTTCACAAACATGGTATTGATAAAAAAATATCAAAAAAGGAAATTGAAGCATTAACGGAGTATGTAAACTCCTTATAATCTGTTATGATGAATTATTGCGATAAAATACAATATAGAATATTGACTGCCGAATGTGCCGGATTTGCAGAGATGGTAGATGCCTTGTTATCCGGACTTCCTGTAGATGAGAAGATACTCCGGTTGGTGTTTATTGGTATGCCACAATCCAACGAAGTATATGATCTTAGAAGAAATATTATTTATGAAAAAGTTAAAGCATATTTCGGCGATCATTGTCCGTCGTTAAGTTATGTGGCTCAACCTCCCTTGCGTGGAGCATTGCTGCTTGAAATTCATAGTTATAAAAGCGACGCTAAAGATGCTGTTTATTATAGGTCAGTTGATGGGGTGCCTTATGTAATTGTAGATAATGAGGAGGGACGTTTTCTTTTTGGAAGTGGTTTTCAGGATGACTTTTTAAACAAAAGTATTGAAGAACAATCTGAAGCTGTATTCCATCAGATAGATAGTTTACTTATAAAGGAAGGTTTTCCGATAAACAGTATTGTACGTCAGTGGAATTACATTGAAAGAATAACAGAAAGTAAAGACGACTATCAGAACTACCAGGCATTTAACGATGCCAGAGCTGCTTTTTACGAAAAGACAACCTGGCCCGAGGGTTATCCCGCTGCAACAGGGATCGGTGCTGACTGGGGCGGGATTGTCGTAGACCTGGATGCTGTAGTCTTAAAAAATGAAAATTGTTCGGTCTTGCCCATAGACAATAAATTGCAGGTCGCTGCCCATGCATATTCGGAGCGGGTGCTTGCAGTAAGTCACAAACAAAAGGCAACGCCGAAATTTGAAAGGGCAAAACTGCTCTCGATTGAAGATAAAGGGTTGATTTATATTTCCGGCACGGCAGCTATCCGTGGAGAGGAGAGCCTGAAGGAGGTCGGATTATCCCAGCAACTGGAAATCACCATGGAAAATATTGCCGAATTAATTGGAAATAAAGGGATCGTGTCTATGTTGCGTGTTTACCTTAAAGATAAATCTTTTGTGCACGAAGCAGAACAGTTGATGGATGCGTACAAGTTATCAGTTCCTGTATCGTATATGTGTGCCGATGTGTGCCGCGACGAGCTATTGATTGAAATAGAAGGAATTGCCAAGTGTTGAATTTATTATATACAAATACTTTTATAAGAAGATGAAAACAGAATTTAAATTAAAAACACTTGCCGTGGGACTTTTTGTCAGCTCCATGGTTGCTTGTACGGGAAAAACATCGGTAGACAACACGTCTTGTGCCGGAGATACTACATGTTGTAGTAAAGATTCAGTTTGTAATAAGAATAAAGAAATGACTTACACAAAAAAGTACACCAATGCCGATTTCTATAAAGACGGCAAGTTTGATCAGGAAGTTGCCATGAAGGCATTTAAAGACATGTTTGAGTTTTACGGAGTTCCATTCACCCCTTTGATGGAAAAAGATATGTGGGTGACCGACTTTGGTTTGGGCGACTTCGAGAATGTAGGTATGGGAGGAATATTCTGGGTGAATGATCAGGAGCATAGCTATTTTGCTCACGAGATTTACCTGCTTCCAAGCCAGATGATTCCGGAACATGCGCATATGAAAACTAAATTTCCAGCAAAATTTGAGTCATGGATGGTACAAAAAGGTATGTGCTATAACTTCTCCGCAGTAGGTGAAGAAACTCCCAATCCTCCTGCTTTGCCAGAAAGCCAGAAAGGGTTTATTACCAGCAAGAATTTCGTAGTTCAACAAGCCGGAGAAGTTGTTCACCTGAAGAAAATTGAAACGTTCCATTTCCTTATTGCCGGACCTGGCGGAGCTGTAGTTTCAGAATGGGCTTCTTACCACGACAATGCCGGATTACGTTTTACTAACACAAAGGCTTCATTATAATACGGATATTCTAATACCATATTAATAAACGCATGGCTAATTTTAATAAATTTATTACACTTTTCCTGTCAGCATCATTCTTAGTATCGGCTGCTCCTAAAAAAACGGAGTCCGATAACTGGATAGATGCCGCAGTGAAACAAAAAGCAGCCATCCGATCGCAACTGAACAGTGCAAAAATGCCTGTTCAGTCGGTCTGGATGAAAGCAGATATGAAGTCCGCACCAATTACGGCTTCTCTTGCTGGTCAGGATAAACTGGTTCTGGTAACCACTGCCGGGCCCGACGGAAACGACTGGGATTGGGGAGTATGGGCGAATGCTAGTCTTGTAAAAAAAGACGGTTCGCGGGTGTGGCTGGATGAACTGGATCCTTCGTATGCCGTATCAGGATCTGGTCCGGTTTTTAAGAACAAGAACCTTTATAATGCTCCACTTTCTATTGGAGGAGAAAAGTATGAACACGGGGTTTTGTGTCATGCCAATGGCGTGATGGTATTTGACCTAAATAAAGAATTTGTACGCTTTGAAGCCGAAGTTGGTATCGACGACCAATCTAAGATCGGTAGTGTCTATTTTAGAGTGCTCAATGTATTTCCAAAAGAAGAAGCCAATCAATTGATGGCTCGTTTTCCCAACGATCTTCAACCTTTTGCGTCCTATGTGGACGGAACAGAAAACTGGCTTTCGGCAATAGATGCATCTTTCGAGAAAGACGTAATACTGAAATTGGCCGGCGAGCTGAAGAACAGTGCTTATTTTCTGCAAAAGGCTAAACAAATAGAATCAGGTAAGAGTGTGGATGTTCAAATTAAGGAATATCTCCTTTTGTATGAACAAATGCATAAGATTCTTAAAATTCAGTCGGAGTTATCATGGCTGAATATGGAAGCGGTACGTCTGGCTTTCAATGATATGAAGAAAAGAAAAGGTTTCGATACGGCTAAATATCAGCCAATGATGGATGAACTTGAATCTTTGACAAAAAAAGGATTCGGAGGAATTTATATGGGCAATGAGTTGGCTGTGAACGAAGCAGAAAAAGCAATTTCTCTAAAAAGAGCTATTCTTCTTGGCAATCCGTTGTTGGATGTTGATAAAGTAATTGCTACACGCTTCAAATTGGGATTACGTGCACGTAAAGCCATGGCTCCCGACTTAGGTACTCAGGCTAATAACTGGAGTAACCAGCAGTCTACCAGAAGAATGGGTTTTGATGCCGAAATTGTTGAAATTAGTAATTTAAGAGGAGATCTGAAGTTCAGAACTGTATATAAGCCTAATACTACGGCTTCCATCGCCGACCTAAAATTACATTGGGATGGAAAAAGAGTGATGTTTACTTCAATCATGCCCGATAAAAGATGGAATGTTTTCGAAGTAAAGCTGGATGGGACCGGTTGTAAGCCTTTGGTTGAGACTGTTGAACCAGATCTGGAATTTTACGACGGAACATATCTTCCCGACGGTAGGATTATTGCAAATTCGAATATCGGTTATCAGGGAGTTCCATGCGTAAGCGGTGCCGATCCGGTAGGTAATATGGTTTTGTACACACCAAAGGATAAAGGATTGCGCAGACTTACCTTTGATCAGGATGCGAACTGGAATCCCGTAATCATGCACAACGGACGTGTAATGTATACCCGATGGGAATATACGGATCTTACTCACTATTTCTCGCGTATCATCATGCATATGAACCCGGATGGTACCGAAAATAAGGCTTTGTTTGGCAGTGGTGCAATGTTCCCTAACAGTACATTTGATGTTCAGCCCCTGCCCGGACATTCATCAGCTTTTGTAGGAATTATTTCCGGTCACCATGGAGTAGCCCGCTCGGGTAGGATTATTTTGTTTGATCCTTCGAAAGCAAGAAAAGGCGTAGAAGGTATGCTGCAGGAGATACCTTACCGGAACCGTCAGATTATACCTGAAATTAAAGACGAACTGGTAAATGGTGTATGGCCTCAGTTTATTAAGCCAATGCCGTTGGACGATTCTTATTATTTAGTAGCTGCAAAGTTGACCCCCAATTCCTTATGGGGTATTTACCTTGTCGACGTTTTCGATAATGTAACCTGTTTGGCACAATTTGAAGGTGAAGGTTTTATTAGTCCGATGCTGGTACGTGAAACTGTGACGCCTCCGGCTATTCCAGATAGAGTGAAACTGAATGAGAAGGAATCTACCGTATTTATTCAGGATATCTATGAAGGCGAAGGACTGCGTGGTGTGCCCAGAGGTACAGTTAAATCCTTGCGACTTCACGGATACGAATATGCTTACCTGCAAACACAATCAGACCACGTAGCTCAGGGAATTCAGAGTGGATGGGATATTAAGCGTTTGTTGGGTACGGTTCCTGTAGAAGAAGATGGATCAGTAATGTTTAAAATTCCGGCAAATACACCGATTTCAATTCAACCCCTGGATGCCGAAGGACGTGCCGTTCAATGGATGCGCAGCTGGTTTACCGGAATGCCCGGTGAAGTTGTTTCGTGTGTAGGATGTCACGAAGATCAGAATAAGATCCCGATGCCTAAAAAAGTGATGGCTTCTTCAAAAGCTCCGGCTAAGCTGAAGTTGCCAGAAGGCGGAGTGCGTTCGTTCACATTTGATCTGGAAGTACAACCTGTGTTAGACAGAGCTTGTATCGCCTGTCATAACGGTGAGAAAAAGGCATTCGATCTACGCGGTGGTAAAAAAGATAAGCGAGGTTACGGTACATCGTATCTGAATTTACATCCCTACGTTCACCGTCAGGGTCCCGAGGCGGATATGATTGTTTTACAGCCTTACGAATATCATGCCAATACCAGCGAACTGATCCGTATCCTGAAAAAAGGACACTATAACGTTAAACTTACGGATGCGGAATGGAAATCACTGTATAACTGGATCGATTACAATGCTCCGGATAAAGGTTCGTTCGACGCTACCCGCCAGAATGGATTCGACCAGATTGCCCGTAGAATTGAGTTGGCCGACAAATATAATAACGCTGGTGTAGACTGGAAGTCCGAAATCGCCTCTTATGCTGAATACCTGAAAGGTAAAGGTGAAATCAAACCTGTAATGCCAGAAAAGGTTGCTCCGGCTAAAACAAAGGAGGTTAAGGTTAAAGGCTGGCCATTCGGTATGGATCAGATCAAAACGATGCTTGCCAACGAAAAGCAACTGAAGAAAGAGGTTGTATTGGCTCCGGGAATTAAAATGACTTTTGTCCGTATTCCGGCCGGTCAGTTTGTAATGGGAGACAATAAAGGTACGGCAGACCATCGTCCGGTTTCTAAAGTGAATATCGGAAAATCGTTCTGGATGGCTGAAGTTGAAGTTACCAATGCGCAATACAATGTAATTTTCCCGGAACATGATAGCCGCTATGTGGATCAGTTCTGGAAAGACCATACTCGTCCCGGATATGATGCAAACTTGCCATATCAACCGGTAATCAGAGTAAGCTACGAGGATGCGATGTCTTATTGCAAGCAATTGAGTGAAAAGACCGGTCTTGCCATCACCCTGCCAACAGAGGCTCAATGGGAATGGGCATGCCGTGCCGGAAGCGAAAGCGATTTCTGGTTTGGTAATCTGAATTCAGATTTCAGCAATAAAGAAAATATGGCCGATGCACAGCTTAATAAAATGGCCGTGAGTGGAATTGATCCACAGCCTATGAGCAAGGAGAATTCTTGGTATAAATATTATAGCTTCTTGCCTAAGGAGGAAAGTGTGGATGATGGAAACATGATTCAGACAGATTCCAAAAAATACGAGGCCAATCCTTTTGGATTGTTCAGTATGCATGGAAATATTGCCGAATGGACCAAATCATCTTTTGTACCCTATCCTTACAAGGATAAATCAAAAGTTTCTTCCGAATACAAAGTAGTAAGAGGAGGTTCATACATCGATCGTCCAAAATTCTCAACTTCTTACGAACGTAAAGCCTATTATCCTTGGCAACGCGTTCATAACGTAGGTTTCAGAGTAATTATTGAAGATTAAATAAACAGCCGGGTGGCAGTATAGCTGCTGCCACCCGGTTTTACATTCGCATAACAAATGAAAGTATCATTCAGTGGGTTTTTCAATTCTGCAGTCACAACGATTGTCTTAATGGTGATATATGCCGGAGGGTTGGCTTTAGCCACATTTATTGAAAAGTATCATGGAACATTGGCAGCCAAAGCCATGATATACTATTCTCCATTGTTCTTTTTATTGCAATTTTTACTTGTTGTAAATTTTATAGCGCTGGCTATAAAGAAAGGCTTGTATAAAAAGAAGAAATGGGCCGGACTGATTACCCATTTGGCATTTATTGTCATCCTGTTTGGTGCGCTTGTTTCTCATTTGTTTGGCGAAGAGGGCATTGTCCACATTCGGGAGGGCGAAAGCACCAACGTAATGGCTGTCCGTACTTCGCAATCTACCTCTTTTCATACCCTTCCCTTTACGCTTGAACTAGTGAAGTTTAGCTTACACCGCTATCCCGGTTCATCCAGCCCCTCGTCTTACGAGAGCGAGTTGCTTGTACATGTGGATGGTAAGACCCGTCACGAACGGATTTATATGAATAATGTGTTGGACCTGAAGGGTTATCGCTTCTTTCAGGCCTCCTTTGATGCCGATGAACAGGGTACCGTTTTATCGGTAAACCGTGATGTTGCCGGCCGAAATATAACCTATACCGGTTACATCTTTTTGTTGATTGGCCTTGTTTTAAGCCTGGTTACCAGGAATTCCCGTTTTATGAAATTAAACCGCCGTTTAAGAGAATTAATTGATTCCAATAAAAAAGAACTTACGCTTTTAGTATTACTATGCTTCTCCCTTACCACAAACGCCCAAAGTAAAGAGAATCCGATGATTGAAGCCGTTCAGAAGTTTGCTGTTAGTATTGAGCATGCAGACAAGTTCGGAGCTTTACCTGTTCAATCATCCAATGGAAGAATGATTCCTGTCAATACCTTTTCTTCAGAGATTTTACGTAAATTACACAAGTCGGATAAGATAGGCTCTCTTAATTCCGATCAGTTTCTGCTTAGTTTGTTAGCCATGCCTGATATGTGGATGCGGGTTCCCCTGATAGCTATATCTAATAGTGAATTAACAGGGTTCTATAATCTGACAGAAGGTCAGAGTGCCTATATTGAAATGTTTGATTCCAATGGAAATTACAAACTACAGGAAGGCGTAGATGGAGCTTACAATAAAATGCCCAACGAGCGATCCCGTTTTGATAAAGATTTGCTAAAACTGGATGAACAGGTCAACATCATGCATCAGCTGATTAACGGACAAATGTTGAATCTGTTTCCCAAGGAAGATGACCCTAACCATACATGGTATGCATCGGGAGACGATCTGTCGGTTTTTGCCGGTAAGGATTCCATGTTTGTGTCGCGTGTGATGGACTGGTATATAAGCGAAGTGCAAACTGCGCTTAAGTCGGCCGACTGGACCAAAGCCAACGAAGTATTAGGTATGATTGCAACTTATCAGAATGCAAAATCGGGAACCCTGATTATTGATCATGAAAAGCTGGCATCCGAAATTAAATATAACAAGCAACAGGTTTTTCGCTTTACAAAAATATTCTATCTGATTTTAGGCGGATTACTCCTTGTCTTTTCTTTCGTAACACTGTTTAAACAGCGTAAATGGCTGCAATACATACTGAAAGGCTTAATGCTTCTGGTGCTTGCTGCCTTTGTCTACCATATGTACGGAATGGGGCTCAGATGGTATATCGGAGGATATGCGCCGTGGTCAAACTCCTACGAGACCATGGTGTATGTAGCCTGGGCTACGGTGCTGGCGGGAATTTTGTTCGGCAGACGAAGTTCACTCACGTTTGCATTGGCTACTCTTTTTGGTGGAATAATATTATTTGTGTCCAGCCTTAACTGGATGGATCCGGAAATTAATCCGCTTGTACCTGTACTTAAATCGCCCTGGCTTATGATTCATGTGGCTGTTATTGTTGCAGCATACGGATTCTTCGGTATCAGTTTCCTGATCGGGCTGACTAATCTGGTACTTATGAACTTTGGAAAAGGCAAACCTGCCAAGGTGATAAAGGCAAGAGTGGGGGAATTGTCTCTTGTAAATGAAATGTCTCTTTGGATTGGTTTAACCTTAATGACCATAGGTACATTCCTGGGGGCTGTGTGGGCAAACGAATCGTGGGGTCGTTATTGGGGATGGGATCCCAAAGAAACCTGGGCATTAATTACAGTGGTGATCTATGCGATTGTCTTGCACATGCGGATGATAAAGGCATGTAAGAATGTATGGGTGCTTAATATGGGTTCTGTTATTGCCTTTGCATCTGTGATGATGACCTTTTTCGGGGTGAATTACCTGCTTAGCGGTATGCATTCCTATGGTCAGAATGATAATATTCATGGCATTTTTATCTACCTGTATATTATTTTGGCCGTAGTTGTTTTACTTGGGATACGATCCTATATATGCTTCAGGAAGTATAGATTTTAATCCTGAAATAAGTAATACAAAAGTCCATATTGTATCTTGACGAATATAAATTCTAAATTATCATAATACGTATTTAAACCTTATTATCATGAGAACATTGCATCATTTTGGCGTTCCTGTGAATTACATCAGAGAAGACGCAACATTAAACGAAGGATTGAAGGTGTGGCTGACCGATATCAGCAACAGTGAGAACAAGATTGAGTTCCTTAAATTCGAAGAAGGTTCATGCCTTCCCGAACTGGTACAGACAACGGCTCATATAGCCTATACAGTACCTTGCCTGACTACTGCATTGGAAGGACAAAAAGTAATATTTGGTCCGGCTGTATGCGACGAACACCTTACCATTGCTTTTATTGAAGAAGAGGGTGTTGCTATCGAATTAATGGAAATTAAATAAACAAGAAACAAAAAGGAGAATAAAAAATGTCAGCAACTAAAATAAAATTCATAAATAATCCGGAACAGATTACCTCGGAACTGCTGGAAGGATATGTAATGGCTTATAAAGATAAAGTAGCTTTAGCCGGCGAGAACATTGTTGTACGCGCTACACCTAAAAGTGAAGATAAGGTGGCCATTGTTACTTTGGGAGGTTCCGGACACGAACCAGCTTTAAGCGGATTCGTAGGCGAAGGAATGTTAGATTGCTCTGTAGTAGGTGATATCTTTGCCGCTCCCGGGGCACAGCGACTTTTTCAGGCATTGCAGCTGTTTAAAAGAGAGGCCGGAATATTGTTGGTGGTGTTAAATCACTCCGGCGATGTGATGAGTGCCAACATGGCTTGTCAGCTTGCTGAACGGATGGGTATTAAAGTAAAGCAACTGCTTACACACGATGATATAAGTGCCGGTATCGGTGCACCGGATGAAGATCGTCGCGGTCTGGCTGGTTGCGTTCCTTTGTTTAAAATTATCGGTGCTGCTGCCGAAGAAGGTAAATCATTGGATGAATTGCTTGAGATCGGTGAGCGTTTCTCTCAAAAGGTAGCTACCCTTGCAGTTGCTATGCGCTCGTGTACGCACCCTCAAAACAATGGAATTATTACCGACCTGCCCGAAGGTATCATGGAAATCGGTATGGGTCAGCATGGCGAAGGCGGCGGCGGACGTCAGCCTTTGGTTTCGGCAGATGATACTGCAGCACAGATGGTAGATCTTTTACTGCAACAGTTGAAACCTGCAGCAGGAGATAAGATGTTGCTTATTATAAACGGTGTAGGTGCTACCACCCACATGGAATTAAGCATCATTTACCGCAAAGCTTGTCTGGTTCTTGAAGAAAAGGGCTTTGAAGTATGCGAAGGTCGTATACAGGAAATCCTTACGGTACAGGAACAGGCAGGTTTCCAGATGATCATCGCCAGACTGGATGCAGATCATATCGATTATTTAAAAAACAAACGTGCAGATGCACCTTACTGGGTTACAATAGGCAAATAAAACATGGACGTATTATCTATAGATATTTTTAAGGCAATGATGCGCAATGCGCTAATGCATGTAAAACTCAGGGAAGATGAGTTTTCAAAGCTTGATGCGGTTATTGGCGATGGCGATCATGGTACCGCAATTGTTACAGCACTTTCTTGTGTGATGGACCCGCTTGAAAAGGGAACCGAATTCAAATCGATGCTGAACGACATGGGCTTTGCTGTAATGTTACAAACAAGCGGTTCTACCAGCACCCTGCTTGGTGCTTTCTTTCTGGGAATGAGCGATTATTCAGCCGGAATTTCTCTGGATGCCGGCGCTATGAAAGCTATGTTTGCCGGAGGACTGGAAAATGTACGTAAGCAGACTAAAGCTCAGAAGGGAGACAAGACGATGATGGATGCATTGATCCCGGCGGTTGAAGCCATGCAGGCATCAACATCCCAGGATATAAAAGAATTGCTTGTTGCAGCAGCTGAGGCGGCTTTGCAAGGAGCCCAATCTACAGTTCAGATGAAGGCTAACTTTGGCAGGGCACGCAATTACGGAGAACAATCCATCGGGTATGCCGATTCGGGCGCAACTTCGTGGTCTTGTATGTTTGCTTCGTTTGCAGAAGTAGTGTGAGTTCAACTATTATTATAAAGAAAAGAAAATGGCAGATTTAGATGGCATCATTGCCAACAAAGACAAAGATTATGGAATTGGAATTCCTGTGCAAAAACAATCCTTCTTTTTAAAAGGATTGGATCATTGTGACTGGGGAATTAAAGACAGAATGAGCCGGATATTTAATCCCGAAACGGGCCGCACTGTGATGTTGGCTTTCGATCACGGATACATCATGGGCCCTACATCGGGACTCGAAAGACTTGATTTGTCGATCGTTCCGCTTATCGAATATGCCGATTCACTGATGTGTACCAGAGGTGCATTGCGGTCGGTTGTTCCTCCTGTATGCAACAAACCGGTTTGTTTGCGCTACTCGGCAGGTACTTCCGTACTTACCGAATTAAACAATGAATGTATACTCGATATCAAGGATGCAATCCGCCTGAATGCTTCGGCACTGGCAGTAATGGTTTCCATTGGCGATACCTACGAGGCTAAAACCATCGAAAACCTGGTTCGTACGGCCGATTACGGTTATACATACGGTATCCCTACTATGGGGGTTACGGCTGTAGGAAAGCAGATGACCCGCGATGCCCGCTATTTTTCGGCTGCGACGCGTATCTGTGCCGAAAACGGGGCGACTTTTGTAAAGACCTACTATACCGAGCAGGACTTTGCGAAGGTTATTAATGCCTGTCCGGTTCCCATCGTGATAGCCGGAGGAAAGAAGTTACCCGAAAAGGAGGCCCTGGATTTATGTTACCGGGCTATCAATGAAGGTGCAGCCGGAGTAGATATGGGTAGGAATGTTTTCCAAAGCGAAAAGCCGGTAGCCATGATTCGCGCGGTGCGCGGCGTGGTTCATGAAGGACTTACTACCGAACAAGCTTTTGAAATGTTTAATGATCTTGCCGACTAATTAACTTTGGAGGGTGCCACCGTATGTTGGCACCCTTCTTATTTCATGCCACTTGCTTACTTATTATTCTATACCATATTAATACCATTTAAAATGATGAACCGAATTTATATGCTGACCGCCCTGGCAGCCTTGTCCGTATTGTTTTTTTCGTTCAAAAATAAGAGTCCCAAGTTGCTGATCGGTGGATCGGGTTGGAACAAAATCGCCATACTAGACAAAGAAACTAAAAAAATAGAGTGGGAGTATCCTTTGGAAAAAGGCTGGGAGTGTAATTCCGTTGCTGTAACAAAGCAAGGCGATGTGCTGTTTTCCTACAGTAAGGGAGCGAAGCTTATTACCCGCGATAAGAAAGAAATATGGAATGTAACAGCTCCCGAAGGGGCCGAGATGCAGACTGCCAAGGTATTGCCCAACGGTAATTTTCTGTTGGCATGGTGCGGCCGACCGGCTACGATTCTTGAGGTGGACAAGAAAGGGAAGATAATACGGAAGACCGAATATGAAACAGGTGTGGAACAGGTGCATGCCCAGTTCCGTCAGGTAAGCAAAAATAAAAAGGGGAATTACCTGATTCCGGTATTTGCTACATCCGACGTGCGTGAGGTATCACCTCAGGGTAAACTGATTAAAACAGTCAAGGTGCCCGGAAACCCTTTCTCGACGGCTACTCTTCGTAACGGAAATTTATTGGTTGCCTGTGGCGATGCGCATCAGTACATCGAACTTGATTTCGAAAAAGAAAAGATTGTGCGCGTGGTTGAGGAGAAACAGATTGAAGGTGCACCGCTTTCGTTTGTAGCCGAACTCTTCCCTGTTGATGGGGGCGGACTATTTATCTGTAACTGGCAGGGACATAACCGTAAGCAAGCAGAAGGTACTCCCAAATTGATTGAGGTGGATAAGAATGGAAAGATGATCTGGTCGCTTACCGGCTATCAGGAGACAGGGATGATCTCTGCAATCTATCCATTTAATTGATATTTTTTCTATCTTTGAACGTTTTTACGTTAACAAATTGAGTATACCATGAAATTACAGTTAGTGGACGTGCTTATCATCGCAGCTTATCTGGTGATTATGATTGTCATCGGACTTCTGCTGAAGAAGAAAGCTTCCAAAAATCTCGATTCTTACTTTCTTGGAGGTAAGACTCTTCCGTTTTACATGTTAGGACTCTCCAATGCTTCCGGTATGTTTGACATCTCCGGAACCATGTGGATGGTGTATCTGGCATTTGTGTATGGTCTTAAGAGCCTTTGGATTCCCTGGCTCTGGCCGGTGTTTAATCAGATATTTTTAATGATCTACCTGTCGGTTTGGCTTCGCCGTTCCAATGTGCTCACCGGAGCCGAGTGGATCCGTACGCGCTTTGGTTATGGAAGGGGAGCCAATCTCTCGCATACCATTGTAATTCTTTATGCCGTAATAGGTGTACTGGGCTTTTTAAGTTACGGGTTTATCGGGATAGGTAAGTTTATGGAGATATTCTTCCCGTGGGAAGTGGTGTCGCAGTATGTACCCTTCGATGTGGCTCCGGAGTATGTGCCGCATGTTTACGGTATCTTCTTCACTACCATTGCAACACTTTATGTAATGTTGGGGGGAATGTTGAGTATCGTATGGACAGACGTGGTTCAGTTTGGTATAATGACGGTTGCCGGTGTGGTGATTGCTGTTATCGCAATGACGAACGTTACGCCCGAGATGCTTGCCGCCCATGTACCGGCTGGATGGGATTCTCCTTTCTTTGGCTGGACGCTGGATCTGGACTGGAGCAACCTGCTGCCTGTAGCGATGGATAAAATTGCTGCTGATCAATATAGCTTGTTTACAATATTTGTGATGATGATGCTTTTCAAAGGCGTCTTTCTAAGCATGGCTGGTCCTGCACCCAATTACGACATGCAAAAGATTCTGGCTTGTAAATCACCTAAAGAGGCGGCTCTTATGAGTGGTTCCGTACCGGTAATCCTATTGATTCCGCGTTACCTTATGATTATGGGTTTTGCGGTGCTTGCCATTGTTTTCTTTAGCGAAGACTTCAAGGCTATGGGATCGGCAGTCGATTTCGAGACGATTCTTCCACGTGCAATCGGACAATTTGTTCCTGTAGGCTTGGCCGGACTGTTGTTGGCTGGCTTGCTGGCTGCATTCATGTCTACTTTCGCCTCTACGGTTAATGCGGCTCCGGCTTATCTGGTTAACGATGTGTACCTCAAGTATATTAACCCCAAGGCATCTGCCCAGACACAGATCCGTGCAAGTTACCTCATTTCGGCTCTGGTTGTTGTAATCAGCACCGTTATCGGTTTCTTTGTGCTGAATATAAATTCGGTACTTCAGTGGATTGTTTCGGCGTTGTACGGTGGATATATCGCAGCCAATTTTCTGAAATGGTATTGGTGGCGTTTTAATGGTACGGGTTACTTCTGGGGAATGCTTGCCGGTATTCTGGCAGCTATGGTTGTTCCCATGTTTTTCCCCAATACGTTACCTTTGTATTATTTCCCGGTACTGATGGCTATTTCTTTTGTAGGGTGTATAATAGGTACATTATTGTCGGCTCCAACCGACGAGAAGACGCTGATAAATTTCTATATCCGCGTACGTCCGTGGGGATTTTGGGGACCGGTTGCCCGTAAGGCTATGGAAAAATACCCACAGGTTACCAGAAACCGGAACTTCAAACGGGATATGTTTAATGTGGCCGTTGGTATTATCTGGCAAAGTTGTCTTACCATTATACCGATGTATATTGTTATAAAAGAGGGATTCCCTTTGTTTACATCTATTGTGATACTTGTTATCACCACCCTGATTCTGAAAAAGAATTGGTATGATAAAATGGATCGTGAAGAAAAAGAATACAATGCGCTTATGAGCACATTGGACTTAGATAAAGAGGATTCTGAATCAGTTAAATAAAAAGCAAAAAGAAGTATGAGCAAGTCAGATTTAATCATCAAAGGAGATTCGTTGCCCGGAATGCCCTGGGAGGATCGTCCCCAGGGATGCAAGGAGGTGATGTGGCGTTTTTCTAAAAACCCGGTGATCCCCCGCAATATCATACCTACCTCCAACAGTGTTTTCAATAGCGCCGTTGTTCCTTTTAAAGATGGATATGCCGGTGTGTTTCGTTGCGACGATACCAACCGCCGTATGCGTCTGCATGTAGGTTTCAGTAAAGATGCCATTCATTGGGATATCAGGGAGACCAAACTTGAATTTGTATGCGACGACCAGGAGATTGGTAATTTTGTATATGCCTACGATCCACGTGTGTGTTTTATCGAAGACCGCTATTATGTTACCTGGTGTAACGGATATCATGGTCCCACGATAGGGGTGGCTTATACTTTCGATTTCGAAACGTTCCACCAGCTTGAAAATGCATACCTGCCTTTTAACCGCAACGGTGTAATGTTTCCCCGCAAGATAAATGGAAATTATGCCATGCTTAGCAGACCCAGCGATAACGGTCATACACCTTTCGGCGATATATTTTACAGTGAATCGCCGGATATGTGCTTCTGGGGTAAACACCGTCATGTAATGTCTCCTGCTCCATTCGAAGACAGTGCCTGGCAATGCACAAAGATTGGTGCGGGCCCAATACCCATCGAGACATCCGAAGGGTGGTTGCTTATCTATCACGGAGTGTTGCATTCATGCAACGGCTTTGTATATAGTTTCGGTTCTGCATTGTTGGATCTTGATCAGCCCTGGAAAGTGAAATTCCGTTCCGGACCTTACCTGTTGTCTCCGCAGAAGGATTACGAATGTATGGGTGATGTTCCTAACGTTGTATTCCCTTGTGCTGCTCTGCACGATCCCGAATCCAAACGTATTGCCGTATATTATGGCTGTGCGGATACTGTAACGGGACTGGCATTCGGTTATATAGACGAAATAATAGAATTTACAAAAAAGCATTCCATAATATAGTTTTGTAATTTTTTATTAATATCGTTAATTTGGACCTGATTTAGTTAAACAAAAAGGATGAAGTGTTAAAATAATACAGGAGCTGTAAATAAATTAAGAATTTCTTAAAAATATGTTTTATAATATCCTTTTTTATTTGTTTAGTCTCTAATTATGCTTCATCTTTGTGTCCAGATAACCTAAACAATCTTTTTGCCTTAAAGACTAATACCTATTAAAAACCTATAGAGAGGGCCTTTGCGAAGAGGCCCTCTCTATGTATTAAGAATTCCAACCTTGCTTTTTAGTTCAAAAAACTAGTATTTACGTTTCTATTATTGATTCAATGTTCACGGTGAATCCCTTCCGAATAATGCGCCTTTACTGTGTATTTTCCTCATCATCATCATTGTTTTTATTCATATTTCTCCTTTGTGCTTTTTGCTGTTGCTTCGTGTGCGGTAAGACTGACTATTTAAACGTTTACACCAGCCGGGCCTCTTTGTAAAACCTTCCAACTATACATTAGCACTTTTCAAACGGAGGCTAACCGATAAGAGTACGGTAATCTATTTTTTTCATAACGAAGAACTAATCGTTGGACCATGGTCCAACGATATCTCAACCATGGTTCAACGATATCTCAACCATGGTTCAACGATATGTTGACCTAGGTCCAACGATTAGCTTCTCGTATTGAAAATTGTTAGAGTATACGGACAAAGATGCTGTTTGTGGGATACTTATCAGTAATTCATAAGCATTAATTTGCACTAGTCTGCACCTGATAGAATTAAGTGGATTAATCCATGGCAAGTATCTCTGTAGATTGCAAAAATCCTCAGCGAAGAGAAAACAAAAAAGGTGGTTGAACGGCTTTATTCGGAGGGAGCTTCAACAGGAGGCCTTGCTTTAAGTTGAAGCAGCAGAAACAGCAATCCGGGTATAAAAATAATGGCCGCCGATGTAAGCAAGGCTATTTGAAGCGAGAACCAATCATTCATCCATCCTATAAATGGGGCGATAGCCGCAAACATAAGTCGGATTACGAAGTTGCGGATGGAAAGAACCGTGGCGCGCATTTCCGAAAGTGTCATCTGATTGATATAGCCTTTCAGAATCGGGGTGGCGAATCCACGGAAGATATAAAAGATAAAAAGAACAAAAAGTCCGACGTAAGAAAGATTGAATGCCAGCGCAATGTAGCCTCCGGCAATAAAGAATAAAATGATGATTCCCATTTTGCGCACGCCGAAGAACCGGTCAACTTTATCGGAATACAGTGCCGCAATGCCCACGGTGAGGTTCAAGACAGTCCAGATTATTCCATACAGCGAAGTGGGAGTCTTCAGGTGTATAAGCAATGGTTGTACAAACCAGGCCATGGTGAGGGTAGCCGCCCCGATGATACCGGAGTACATAATGTTGTAGCAAAGCTGCTTGTTGGTGAATAGCGAGTATCGGATTATTTTGCCTATTTCGCGAAGAGGGCTCTTAATCACGTTTCTTTGTTTGGCTTCCTTCAGGGCAATGGCGGCAGGAATACCGATGAAGGCGATGGCGGTCTGGAAAAAAAATGGTAAACGAAGGGAATATACGGCCAGCAGTCCACCCAGAATACCGGCAAAAGCTTCGGCAAAATTACCAATCATTGTGATGCGGCCTTCGTACCGGAGGTAGAGAGGTTCCTTGTTATGCTCTACCGTTGTATCGTATAATAGGGCAGAGTCAGCCCCATTAACCAGTGTTTGTCCCACTCCGAGCAAGATCTCTGCAAATAAGAATGCGGTAAATGTATCTGTAAAAGAGTAGCTCAGGTATCCGCCAAAGTAGAGAATGCAACCCAGAATCAGACATTTGCGCCGTCCCCATACGTCGGCCAGATAACCCGATGGAATCTCCAGAATAACCGCAGCCAAGGAATAAACGCTTTTCAGAATAAAAACATCCTTCAGTCCAAGACCGTTCGATTCGTAAAAAAGAACGATGACGGGCATTACAAGGGTAAACCATTTGGAGACTTTTATGAGATAGAGCAGGCTTATGTTCTTCCGGAAAGACATTGGCTGAGAAGCGTTTGTTTTATTGTTTAATTTGAATACAAATATACGAATTATTGCAAGGTAAAGGGAATTAATCAGTAACTGAATGGGATTAAAATAAAAAAAGTTGTTACTTTGCGTCGCTAATTTGTTTCTAATTATCAAAAACACTATACGATCATGATTTGGAATGAGACAATCGAATGCATGGGTAGGGAAGACATGCGTAAACTTCAGGGCATACGTTTAAAGCGTGTCGTTGAACATGCTTACCATAACACACCCTTCTATCGCAAGAAGATGCAGGAAATAGGAATTACTCCCGGAGATATCAACTCTATCGATGATATTGTTAAGCTACCCTTTACAGTAAAACAGGATTTACGCGATAATTACCCCTTTGGATTAATGGCTGTGCCCATGTCGGAAATAGTCCGGCTGCATGCCTCGTCCGGAACAACCGGTAAACCTATCGTGGTAGGATATACCCGCAAGGATCTTTCGGTGTGGGGCGAAGTGGTGGCCCGCTGCCTGAGTGCTTACGGTTTAACGCGCAACGACTCGGTGCAGGTTTCCTACGGCTACGGACTGTTTACCGGGGGGCTCGGATTACACTACGGAGTAGAAACCCTGGGTGGTACAGTTATCCCCATCAGTAGTGGAAATACACAGAAGCAAATTCAGCTGATGCACGACTTCGGAGCCAAGGCTTTGGCTTGTACTCCCTCGTATGCGCTTTTTTTAGCAGAGGCAATTAAAGATTCTGGTATCAAAAGAGAGGAATTTCAATTAAAAACAGGTATCTTTGGAGCTGAGCCGTGGACAGAGAATATGCGGAAGGAGCTCGAAGAGAAGCTGGGCATTAAGGCCTACGATATTTATGGGCTTACCGAAATTATCGGTCCGGGTGTGGGATGCGAATGTCAATGCCAGAACGGAACCCACTTATGGGAAGATCATTTCTTTCCCGAGATTGTGGATCCCGTAACGCTTGAACCCGTAGAGCCGGGTAAGCCGGGCGAACTGGTATTTACTACGCTTACCAAAGAGGGGATGCCTATGTTGCGTTACCGTACCAGAGACCTTACTTCATTGAATTATGAAGTATGCGAATGTGGACGTACCGCGGTTCGTATGAGCCGGATTCTGGGCAGAAGCGACGATATGCTGATCATCAGAGGTGTGAATGTATTTCCTTCTCAGGTCGAATCTGTTATATTGGAGCTCGAAGAATTTGAACCTCATTACCTGTTGGTGGTGGATCGGGTTAATAATACCGATTCGTTGCAGGTTCAGGTGGAGGTTAGGCAGGAGTTTTATTCGGACGAGATGAATAAAATGCTTGCTTTAAAGAAAAAGATAACACATCGTTTGCAGAGTGTACTCGGGTTGACTCCCGATGTGCGTATTGTTGAGCCCCGTAGTATTGAACGCAGCCAGGGAAAAGCAAAACGTGTTATCGACAACCGGAAGTTGCTATAATCTAAATGATAAAGAACTATGTTAATTAAGCAGTTGTCTATTTTTCTGGAAAATAAAAAAGGCCGTTTTACCGAAGTAGCCAAGTTGCTTGGCGAAGCTGGTGTTAACATGTCTGCCTTTACTGTGGCTGAAAATTCGGATTTTGGTATTCTTCGTCTGATTGTTTCGGATACGGACAAGGCGATTAAAGTACTTCGTGATAAACTCTATGCGGTAAGCGTGGCAAATGTGGTGTGTCTTCATTGTCCCAATCAGCCCGGTGCGTTGGCTAGAGCCATGGATATAATCACCTCCGAAGGTATCTTTATCGAGTACATGTATGCCTTTTCGCAAGGTGAGGCAGCCAATGTGATTATTCGTCCGGATAACGTAGAAAAGTGTGCTGAAGTGCTGAAAGCGAACAAATTGGAGCTTTTAGCGGCAAGTGATTTATATAAGTTGTAATTATTAACGTTTTGTGTTTCGTAAATTAACTCTTTTGAGTTAACTTTGCGCGCTAAAAGTATGTGAATGAAAAAGGTTCTATTTATAATGATGATTGCAGTCTTGTTTTCTTCCTGCGGGGAATATAACAAGATATTGAAGAGTACTGATTACGAGCTTAAGTATTCGTATGCTAAGAAATACTTCAATATGAAGGAATTTACCAAGTCGGCAACCCTGTTGGAAGAACTGGTACCCATTTACAAGGGAACAGCTTCTGCGGAAGAGTCGCTTTATCTGCTGGCGCAAAGTTATTACGGTCAGAAGGATTATTTAACGGCGTCGCAGTATTTCAATACGTATTATACAACGTATCCAAAGGGTGAGTACACGGAGTTGGCCCGTTATTATTCGGGTTATGGCCTTTACCTGGATTCGCCGGACCCCAGACTGGATCAGACCCAGACTTACAAGGCAATTGCCGAGTTACAGCTTTATCTGGAGTACTATCCGCAAAGTGAACGGGCTAAAGAGGCACAGAACATTATGTTCGAGTTGCAGGAAAAGCTGGCATTTAAGGAATTGCTTGCCACCCGTTTGTATTATAACTTAGGAACTTATATGGGTAATAATTTTCAATCGTCGGTAATTACCGCTCAGAATGCGTTGAAGAATTATCCATACTCCAAATACAGAGAAGAATTTATGTATTATGTGATACAGTCTAAATACGAACTGGCAATGGTTAGTGTGGAAGAAAAGCTGCAGGGCCGTTACCGCGATGTGGTGGACGAGTATTATAACTATATGAATGAATACCCTGAAGGTAAGTACGTAAAACAGGTTAAGAAGTTTTACGACTATGCCAGCAAGAGAATTAATGATGCGTATTAACGATTATAATCAATAAATAGAAAGATGGATTACAGAAAGTCTAACGCTCCAACAAACACGATCACCCGCGACATGATGAGATTGTCGGAGGATACAGGTAATGTATACGAAACTGTGATGGTAATTGGTAAGAGAGCCAATCAGATTAGTGTTGAAATGAAGCAGGATTTGGAGAAGAAACTTCAGGAATTTGCTTCTTACAACGATAATCTTGAAGAGGTTTTTGAAAACAGAGAGCAAATTGAAATTTCGCGTTACTATGAAAAGCTGCCTAAACCTACGTTGATTGCAGCTCAGGAATATGAAGACGGGAAAGTTTATCACAAAAATCCGCTCAAAGAAAAAAGTAATTTCTAAGAAATACGAAACGTTCAACATAAAGGCTGATTCTTTGCGGATCGGCCTTTGTGTTTAAAATAATACGATTATGTTACAAAGAATTCAAACCGTTTATTTATTTATTGTTGCAGCGCTTGGCCTTGCTTTGTTCTTTCTGCCGTTGGCCAATATGCAAGCCGGAGCCGACTTGTTCACATTCGACATATTCGGGTTAAATGCCGGAGTTAATGCTCAAAGTGAGCAGGTATACCGCACCTGGAGCCTGGCTGTACTTACCGGAATCAGTACGTTGTTACCTTTTATTACCATTTTCTTGTACAAGAAAAGAATGTTGCAGATCCGTTTTTGCATATTCAATGCTATTCTGTTGATCTGTTTTTATCTTTTATTTGGCTTTTATGTATGGATCACCTATGGTAAGTATTCGGCAACCCATTTCGGAATTGAGATTGCCCTTGCATTTCCGCTGGTTAATCTGATTCTTACTTATCTGGCTATCCGTAACATCGGTGCCGACGAGGCTTTGGTAAGATCATTGGAAAGATTAAGATAATAGCGAACGCTATCATAAAATAGAAAGGGACCGATTTTGAATAAATCGGTCCCTTTCTATTTTATGGTTTGTTTATTGCTGCTTATTTGAACAAAGGAAGCAGGTAAGTAAGTTTTACTGAAAGCACCTGTGCCGACGATTTAGGAAAAATATCTGCCTTCTTGCTGTTATACATGTCTCCTAAAGCATAATAATACCTGCCTTCCAACAGAAAATAACCTATACCGGTCCGTATTTCCAGTCCCGGACCTCCACAAAGTCCCCAGTCAAATTTCTTATCGATGGGCATATTATGTTGGTCGTTGGTTGTATTCGGAGTTGCATCACCTAAATTGCTTTCGGTCTTTTCGTTGAGGGCGTAGCCTATCTTCGGACCAAGATTAATATAGAATTTGGCATTCTTCCCGCCGAAATAGATATGGGTGAACACAGGCAACTCTATATAGCTGATTGTACGGCTATAGATAAACTCCGGATTCAGATCAAACTGTTCCTTCCATCCCTGTTGCACATAGTTTAGCTCTGCCTGTAATCCCACATTCTTTTCAGTATTGTATCGTGCCGTAACTCCGGCAGTGTATCCCATAAGCATCCCTTGTTGAACCTTCGGGGTAAAGCTGACGGACGAGAATGTTGTACCGAACGAAGCGCCTACAGCCAGCTCCGGTTTGAATGTTTCCTGCGAAAACAATGTGGCAGTCAGCAGTATCCCCGCCATAGATCCGTAAAATCTTCTTTTCAAGCTAATCGTATTCATTACCTGTATATACGTTGTATAGGGACGTTTATAATTCGTTTAATTGTATGCGCGAGATGGTAAAGTCTTTATTGTAACGGACAATAAACAGGTTGGTATTGATAAATCCACCCCAGTTGTTTACTCTCTCAAAGTTGAATCCGGTTTGAATACTGTTATGTCCCGTTCTTTTCAGGTTATTCTCCATATTCGAGCCATAGGTCCACACCCCTTTGAAGAAATACATTCCGGTATCAAATCCAAGCATACCGTATTTGGGGAATGTATTGATCGGGTTCTTGCTGAACCATGTTTTATATTTCTGATAAAAGTTCTTTACCCCGTCGCTTAGATTGTCTGCATAGAAGTTGCTGTATATATAGGTATTCAATGCATAAAACTCTTCCAGGCAATCACGTGTGTAGGTCTGCCATTCCGGATATCCGAACAAGGTGAGCTGATAATCGGGCCTGTTGGAGGAAATGGTAACCAAGGGAGTCTTAATCTTATTCAATGCGTTGAGTGTTCCCGATGAAGGAATAATCACATTGGGTTTGTCCGTCACAAACTGCGATTCAATATCTGTCGCAAATGTCTCCGCATTGTATGTGTATTCCTTGTAGCCAACCTTCTTCTGCTTCAGTTCGGTTTTTAACTCCTGTATAAACTCTTTCTTGTCGTCCTGCGGATCATTAACCTTCAGAATAATGATGTTGTAATTCTTAAACAGCTCGCATCCTGCCTGTGCTGCTTTCGAATACAGATAGGATTGAGGAGTGTTTACCTGAAACACATAGGGATTGGAAAGTACGTCGTCGTTTTTGGAAGTGAATGGAATGACATATCTTATTTTGTTCTTTTCCGCAAACTTAGCCACAGGATGTATTTGTTCGTTCTGAACGGCACCGATCAGAAGGTCGGCATCCTTCACCGCCGGATTCTTTAATATATCATTAATCTTCTCCGTGCCGTTTCCCGTATCGAAAACCGACAGGTTGATAGAGCAGCCCTGGTTTCGCATACTGTCAACCGCCAGCAGGAATCCTTCATAATATTCAATAAACCGCGATGTGTTTGACGAAGGATGGCTCTCTTCTGTCATAAACGGCAACAACAGGGATACATTCACAACCGGAAGTTTCTTAGAATCTTTTTTACGAGAAAGCAATGCGTTTACCTCCTTTTCGTCCGTAATTTCGGTCGACACAAGTACCTTTTGCTCCTCCTTTACCGGGATATAGATTACAGCCCCTGCCTTTACTCCATCTTTCAGCGATGGATTACGCTTGATAAGTTCGGTAGAGGATACATCGAACTTTTTGCTTATTCTAAACAAAGTCTCCTTTTTCTGAATAGTATAGGGTACATCCTTTGTAACAGTCTGCACCTGTTCTACCGAAGGTTCTTCGTGTGGATTGCGTGGAATACGTATGGTTTTGCCGATGGAGAAGGTTTCGGCAGATAGACCTGGATTGGCTTCTACAATCTGATCGGCAGGAACCGTGTATAACCTCGATACCGAATAAAGGGTTTCTTTCGCTTTTATCGTATGAAAAGAATAATTGGCTACGCCGTTGGATTTACCTTTAACATCGGGGTCAAGCTGTGGAATCATTAATTTGAAACCAACTTTAATTCCCTCCTTACTCTCAGGATTCAGTTTATAGATGTCGTTTACCTTTACGCCATACATTGTAGCAATGGAATAAACCGTTTCCCCCCGCTGGATAGTATGGTAAAATATGTTGCTATCGCGTTCGTTGGTTATGGCGGCTGTTGTTTTATTGTTTTGAGCCAGAGCGGCTGAGCAGTTAATTGCCAGGAAAAAAATAATGAAATATGTGCTAATCTTATTCATATGCTGATTGGATTATTTGATGCAAAGATAAAAAGAAAAATGGAAGGAGTGGAATAATGGAGAGTCATAGTTACAATCAACCAATTTGTTTGATAGCAAATTAATTGCCCTTAACCAGTATTCCGGCCATTGGTTATATTGATTCAAACTATTGATTAGAGATAGATGGTGTTTCTGTAATCGATGATGAGATACCTGCAAGCATAATAAACGGTTTCTATGATAGGATTGCATTCATATAAAGAAATCACTGCCGGCAATGTTTAAGAAGAAATTATGCCAGATGTTCGTTTTATCAGTAGTAGATTAAGGTCCGGCATTAAATAATAAAGACTATCCCTCCCGAAGCTCACACTTATACAATAAGCAGTAGGCTTCGGGGTGGATAGTCTTGTGTTAGAATCGGATTGTTGTGTGCCGACAGTTGAAATTACAGATCTACTGATTTGCTATCTACCGGTACATGTTTACCTCCATGGTAATTAAACAACGACACCCGAAGTTTCTTATGGTCCGAATTAATTGTTGAAATTACAATAAAGTCCATCTTCAGGTTATCCTGATCAATCGCTGCACTCTTGTCGCGTGTTTTCTGATCTTCCCAGGTTCCGGAATTGGCATAGATACACTCTTGCCCCAACACGTTCGTGAAAGTTTTAATCATGGGTATATGCGTGTGACCGAAAACCACGATACGGGTATTTGAGGTTGGGTTTTTAAAATACTGAACATCTGATTGGTCATCAAGAAATTCAGTATGCAAACTACCAGCTATCGCCTTATTGATGTTTGTTGGAAAAGGTACGTTGTTGTACTTTGTACGCGCATCCCAATTGGCTTGAGTGAATAAATTATTGTACAGTTTCATTTGGATGCTGCCATCTGCCGGATTGTTTGTTGGCATAATATCATTAATAGAATAGGTTTTTGTGAAATTACCCACATTTGTTTTAATGATTGGTTCGCTGAAATTATCTTTTACGAAGATAACCTCTTCTAAAACAAACTTCCATAATGTATAATAAACATTTTTGCTATACTGTTCCGGATTGCTTGGGTCTTGAAGTTTTACCTCCGGCACTTTAGTTGCAGCTTCCTTGGTAGTTGGATCGGTAAAGGAGTTGGCTGCAATACGGGCGAAGAAGTAGCCGGGAGGCAAAGTAGCACCTGGAGCTTCCGCTTCATTGGCATTGGGAGCTATCGCGTTAAAGAAATCGTACCGGTGACCATGTTCGATGGCAATTTGAGGATAGTCGTCGGGACGATATGTACCAATACCAAACTTATCTTTTGGGTCGCGCGCCTGATTCACTCCGGGTAATGCCAGGTTAACATTTTCAGGAGTAAAACCCATGTCGTGATTACCCGGAACGTACGTAAGCTTTATCTTTCCATCCTTGATAATTCCATTCAGCAGGTCGAAGACCCCCTGATTAGCCTTGACAGATTTTTTAATAAAGTCGGCCTGCGAACCATTGGGATAAGAATCTAATCTGGTGGGGATATACCATTCGTCGAACATATCACCACCAATTACAAGCTCTTTGACTGTGCCGGACGATCGTACCTCACCCAGAAATTCCTCTAACCGTTTCAGGTGTTTCACGTTTTCGGAATAAGCTAAATCGTTACCCAGGTGCAAATCGCTGATAATAACAATCTTATCCCGTTCTTTGTTGCTGCTCTCACTGATGTTGTCGAAGGGGTTTGTTGAAATGGGATCATCGTTGTTTGACGAGCACGATCCCATAGTAAAGACCGATGCAAGCATCATAAGCATAAAATTAAATTTTCTCATCGTATATACAGATATTAAATTAATGAAAAATCATTGCCATTCCATATTGTCGTTAACTCATTTCCAATAGCTTCGGAAGTGGTACGTGTGGTTGTTCCATTTTGATAATTAACCTGAACAGCTGCGTACGAATATATTTAAACAAAAATAACCTAATTTTAATTAGGATGCGTTTCATAATTACAAAATCAATGTATTATAAATACAATTTTTGATGCATTACCATCAGAAACTAGTCTAAATCCCGTTTATTATATGAAACGAGCTTATTCGTACCTGAATTTTCTGTCATGTCTATGGTCTTTAAACTCCGATTGTCCTCTTAAACGTAGGCTTTGGCTATCGAGACGACCCCATAGAATTTTTCGGATTATTCGGTGCAATGGTAGCGTATGTCGGTATAAAATACTAATTTTGGATGCTAATTAGGAGGAGTATGATTCAGAGAATGTGCATAAAAGTTCATTTTATTTGCTGCTTGCTGTTACTGGGATTTAGTCTTCAGGCACAATATAGTGTGTCTGGCGGTAGCGGTGTTCCGCTGTTGGCCAAGGATGATACCTATAACAGACTTCAGGTGTATCTGCTCAACGGAATGGGGCAGTCGGAAATCCGTTATACCTCCACCTCTTCGCTTCCCCACAAATGGTACAGGTATAAGAACAGCGCCTTGAATGCCGAGCCTGTGGCGGCCACACAGCAAGGAAATGTATCTATTGTCGCCAACCTGGAAGAGGGATACGGTTACTTTGCAGAAGTAGCCGGCGAGTTAGCCCGGTATGTATGGGTAATAGATTACAGCCGGTATCCGGTGGAACTACGGAGTCTTGATTTATCAGAACAACCCGATCCCTGTGCCTACCTGAAACTTTCGGGCGATATGGCCATGGAGAAGTTGCTGTATCATACCCCCAATGGAGTGCTTACCGAATTGAAACGGCAGTTTGAGGTAACCTATAAGACCCTGGAATGGACCGAATCTGCGGCATTATTCTCTCAAAAAGAGATTAAAAAGGTGGTTGATGGCAATCCTTCGGGACAAACGCTGGATGCACCCCTGTGCGATACCGATGTCCGCATTGCGGGAGACTTGTTTGCCCGCCATTTTGGGATGGAAAAAAGTATTGCTTCGCCCCTTTATCAGGCAGTGGCAATAGAAGTTCACGGCTTTGCCGATAAATTGAACAGTGACGCCCCGAACGTTGTTAGTTATGAAGCGGCCGACTTAGGTGGCTCTGCTCCGGTGGATATCAGATTTAAAGCCGTTGCCAACGACCCGGTGGCAGCTCAATATATATGGAAAATATACAGGAAAGAGGATGGTCCGGAAAAGCTGCTGGTACGATTTACCGGTGAAGAACTGGTTTACACCTTCGATAAATTTGGCGAATACGTTGCCGAACTGGAGGTAAGTAACCGCAGCTTATCCTGTACAGATCTGTCTTTCTCGCGTGATATTAAAATAGTTGAGTCGTCGCTGGAAATACCCAACGCCTTTTCTCCCGGTACATCTCCGGGTGTAAACGACGAGTTCAGGGTGGCGTACAAATCGCTTGTCCGCTTTAAGGGAACGATTTTCAACCGTTGGGGGGTGGAATTATTTACATGGACCGATCCATCACAGGGATGGGACGGCAAAAAGGGAGGAAAATATGTCCCTCCCGGAGTTTACTTTTATATTATAGAGGCCGAAGGATCTGATGGTGTGCCATACAAACGGAAAGGCGACATCAACATCCTTCGTTCAAAAAATGTGCAGAATGAATAGATTACAAAAGATTGTTGGTTTGGTTGTGAGCGGAATTATATGTCTTACGGCTTGTTTATCGTTAGGTTCGTCTGATTCGGAAAAGGCAAAAAAAGAGAAACCCTTGGTGGCGTCGATGACTTCGTCGCCCGAGATTCCCGACGAAGTAATATTTTGTGGTGAAAAGATTGATCTTACCCGATACAATATGCATGAGGGATTTGACCGGGAGCTGACCAGTTTCATCTACTTTCACTCTACCACCATGTTGCATTTTAAAAGAGCCAACCGCTATTTTTCGGTTATCGAGCCCATTTTAAAGGCAAATGGAGTGCCGGACGACTTTAAATATCTGGCGGTTATAGAGAGCAACCTGGATGTGAGAGCCCTTTCCGGAGCTAATGCCGCAGGAATCTGGCAGATTATGCCGGCCACGGCCAAGCAATACGGATTAACCGTAGAGAAGGAGGTGGACGAACGTTATAATATTGAAAAGGCAACGGAAGTGGCCTGTAAGTATTTTAATTCGGCTTATAAGAAGTATGGAAACTGGGCTGCAGTGGCGGCTTCCTATAATGCGGGTATGGGACGTATATCCGGCGAACTGTCTAAGCAGAATGCCGAAACAACATTCGACCTGTGGCTGGTGGAGGAAACATCGCGCTATGTTTACCGCATAATGGCTATCAAGCAGATATTTGAGAATCCATATAAATACGGATTTGTGCTGAAGGCCGAAAACCTGTACAAACCCATCGAATGCAAAGAGGTGGAGGTTTCGTCAAACATCGAAGATCTGGCTGCCTTTGCTGCAGAGCATAATGTAACCTATGCCGATTTGAAACAGTTCAACTTATGGTTGAGAGACCGTAAACTTACTACCGCAGGAAAGACATACAAAATTCTGATTCCTAAAGAGAGCGAGCTGTATTACAAGAAGCCCAATACCAAGGTGCACGACTCCCGTTGGGTAATTGATTAAAGCAGCGTACAAATCTGATTGTATTGGCTTAGCTGGATTTACAAGCATTGAATTGACAGAAAATGAGTGACAAGAAACATGTAGAGACTGGCCTGATATCCGTTTTAGGAGCCCGGGTGCACAACTTAAAGAATATAGATGTTGATATTCCGCGCAACAAACTTACGGTAATAACCGGTATGAGCGGAAGCGGGAAATCATCCCTGGCGTTTGATACGATCTTTGCAGAAGGCCAACGCCGGTATGTGGAGACCTTTTCGGCCTATGCCCGAAACTTTCTGGGCAACATGGAACGTCCGGATGTGGATAAGATTTCCGGATTGAGTCCGGTTATCTCCATCGAGCAGAAAACAACCAACAAGAATCCGCGATCTACGGTGGGTACCACTACCGAGATATACGACTTTTTCCGTCTGCTTTATGCCCGCGCGGGCGAAGCCTATTCCTACTTATCGGGCGAGAAGATGGTCAAGTACACCGAAGAGCAGATTCTGGATCTGATCCTGACCCGCTATGCCGGAAAGAAAACCTACCTGCTTGCGCCGGTTGTACGCAGCCGAAAAGGACACTACAAGGAACTTTTCGAGCAAATACGCAAGAAGGGCTACCTCAATGTG
>Ga0074193_1000565_pt1 | contig 59048 bp, 48 predicted proteins | sample EPASupsiteHSE605_FD_64523 | JGI IMG/M metagenome (GOLD analysis project Ga0074193, IMG submission 64523) | Bioremediated contaminated groundwater from EPA Superfund site, New Mexico - Sample HSE6-05 | ecosystem: Environmental > Aquatic > Deep subsurface > Groundwater > Contaminated ...
TTAATCATCCAGCTATTTATATAATGAATAGGGTTAATCAAACATAATCTGGTGGCAATAGCGAAGAGGACACACCCGTTCCCATCCCGAACACGGAAGTTAAGCTCTTCAGCGCTGATGATACTCGGTGGGTAACTGCCCGGGAAAGTAAGACGTCGCCAGGTACAAAAGGTACAGTTGAAATTCAACTGTATTTTTTTATTGTCTAAAATAATAATCGGTATTAATATGTGCATAATTATAAACATAATTTATAATTATAAGAAAAGCTTGACAAATCCATTAAAAATTTATACAATATATATATATAAATAAATTTAAAAAGGTTAATATAGATATATATTAGAAATGGTGGTGGTTATTTTGAACAATTTTGCAATAAATGTTAATTCCGAAATTGGGAAATTAAAAAAAGTGTTGCTTCACAGACCAGGTAAAGAATTAGAAAATCTAATGCCAGAATATTTAGAAAGATTACTTTTTGATGATATTCCATATTTGAAAATTGCTCAAGAAGAGCATGATGAATTTGCAAATATATTGAGAAATTATGGTGTAGAAGTTGTTTATCTTGAAGATTTAGTTGCTGAATCAATTGCAAACGTTGATGTAAAAAAACAATTCATCGATGACTTTATTGAAGAAGCAGGTATCAAGGACAACAGAGAAACAAATTTATTAAAGGAATATTTTCAGTCTTTTAGTACGAAAGATATGATTTCAAAGATGATGGAAGGCATTAGAAAGTCTGAACTTAAGAATTACAAACTTAGAAATTTGACGGACTATTTAAATAATGACTATCCATTTGTAATTGATCCTATGCCAAATTTATATTTTACAAGAGACCCTTTTGCAACTATAGGAAATGGTGCAACTATTCATAAAATGCATACAGTTACAAGAAATAGAGAAACGTTATTTGCAAAGTATATATTCAATTGTAATCCGCAATTCAAAGAAACAAAACTTTGGTATGACAGAACAGAGGATTTTTCAATTGAAGGCGGAGATATATTGGTTCTAAATGATGAAACAATAGCTGTTGGCATATCACAAAGAACTCATCCAAATGCAATAGAAAAATTAGCTAATAAAATATTGACAGAAGAAAGTAATTTTAAGAAAATTTTAGCTATTGACATACCAAAGCAAAGAACATTTATGCATCTGGATACTGTATTTACTATGGTAGATTATGATAAGTTTACGATGCACCCAAATATTAGAAATGATATGAGTGTTTATGTTTTAGAAAGAGGCGTAGATGGTAAAATAGCAATTACAGCCGAAAAAGGATCCTTAGAAGATATATTGAAAAAACATTTGAATCTTGATAAAATTAAACTGATAAAATGTGGTGGGAACAGCATTATTGATGCTGCTAGAGAACAATGGAATGATGGTTCAAATACTCTATGTATCGCTCCAGGAGAAGTTATTGTTTATTCAAGAAACTATGTCACTAATGAAGTATTGCAAGAAGAAGGAATAAAGACATATGTAATGCCTAGCTCAGAGTTATCAAGAGGTAGAGGCGGCCCAAGATGTATGAGTATGCCTTTAATAAGAGAAGATTTGAAAAAATAAATTTGAAAATAGCAGAATTAGTATTTACAAAATTCTATTAATACATTATTATGGATAATAAATCATATGGAGGTAAGTAAAAATGGCAGTAAACTTAAAAGGAAGAAGTTTTTTAACATTAATGGATTTTACACCAGAAGAAATTAGGTACATGTTGGACTTAGCACATGACTTAAAAGCAAAAAAAAGAGCAGGAATTTATAACTACGTACTAAAAGGAAAAAACATAGTATTGTTATTTGAAAAAACATCTACAAGAACAAGATGTGCATTTGAAGTAGCAGCATTAGAAGAAGGCGCTCATGTAACTTTCTTAGATTCAAACAGTTCACAAATGGGCAAAAAAGAATCATTGGAAGATACTGCAAAAGTACTTGGAAGATTCTTTGATGGAATTGAATACAGAGGATACAAACAACAAGTAGTAGAAGATTTAGCTAAATACGCTGGAGTACCAGTATGGAATGGATTAACTGATATTGATCATCCAACACAAATTTTAGCTGATTTATTAACAATAGAAGAACATATAGCTAAACCATTAAACAAAGTAAAAGTTGTATTTGCAGGTGATATAAGAAATAATATGGCTTATGCATGGATGTATGGTTGTGCAAAAATGGGAATGCATTTTGTAGCATTTGGACCAAAAGTATTAATGGATCAAGTAGATAAAGATGTATTAAGAAGAGCAAATGAAGTAGCTGCATATACTGGTGGAAAAATAGAATTATCAGATGATGTAGAGTCAGTAAAAGGCGCTGATGTAATATATACAGATATTTGGGCTTCAATGGGAGAAGAAGCACAAATACCAGAAAAAGTAAAAATGCTCACTCCATTTAAAGTAACTATGGATTTGTTAAAAGCAACAGGTAATGATGATGTAATATTCATGCACTGCTTGCCAGCATTCCATGATTTTGAAACTAAAATGGCAAAAGAACAAAAAGAGTTGGGATTTGATATAAGAGAAGTAACAGATGAAGTATTCAGAAGCAGACATTCAGTAGTATTTGATGAAGCTGAAAATAGAATGCATACTATAAAAGCTGTAATAGTAGCAACAATATAAATACTTCTCCCCAATTTTAAAAAAATATTTAGAATTGGGGAGTAAATTATATTAAAGGAGAATTGAAATGAATAGACCGATACGAGTAGTAATAGCTTTAGGGGGAAATGCGCTTGAAGACAAAAGTTTACCTTCAACAGCAGAATCACAATTAAAGGTAGTAAAAAAAACAAGCGAATATTTAGCAGAAATAAGTTGTGAAGGTTATGAAATTGCAATAGTACATGGCAATGGACCGCAAGTAGGAAGAATATTATTAGCTACGGAAGCAGCAAAAGATATAACACCAGCAATGCCATTTGACGTATGTGGAGCAATGAGCCAAGGTTACATAGGATATCACATTCAACAAGGACTTAAATTATCTCTAGCAAAAAGAAATAGAATATTGCCAGTTGTAAGCGTAATAACACAAGTAGTTGTTGATAAAAATGATAAAGCATTTCAAAATCCTACAAAACCAATAGGACCATTTTATACAGAAGAAGAAGCAAAAAAGTTATCAGCAGAAAAAGGATATACAGTAAAAGAAGATTCAGGCAGAGGATGGAGAAGAGTTGTGCCATCACCAATGCCAATGAGAATAGTAGAAATAGGTACAATTAAAACACTTTGGAACACTACTATAGCAATAACTTGCGGCGGTGGCGGGATACCGGTCATAGAAAATGAAGATGGTTCTTTAGAAGGAATAGCAGCAGTAATAGATAAAGACTTAGCAGCAGAAAGATTAGCTGAAGATATGGAAGCTGATATATTGATGATATTGACAGAAGTAGAAAAAGTGTCAATAAACTTCAATAAGCCAAATCAAATAGATTTATCACATATGACAATAGAAGAAGCAGAAAAATATATAGAAGAAGGTCATTTCGCACCTGGAAGCATGCTTCCTAAAATTTTAGCAGCAGTTAATTTTGCTAAATCTAAACCTGGAAGAAAAGCAATAATAACTTCTTTATACAATGCTACATCAGCATTAGATGGGAAAACAGGAACTATTATTGAAGCATAATATATAAGGAAGGGAATAAAATAATCCCTTCTTTTTTTGTTACAAGCTAGAATAAATAGTGCATTTACTTTAAAAATTTTTGTTCAAAAAATAATACAACAAAAAATATGGCTATTTACAGCCATATTTTTTGTTTGTAATAACTAAAGTTATAACTTAAACGTTTCCTTGTTCTTGTACATTTTTTAATTTTCCGTGCTTTTGTTTATTTTTAACTAGTTCTTGTTCCATTGCTTTAATGTCTATTACTGATTTTTGCTGGTTCATATTTCTAAATGCATTAGTAAGCATTAATTTAATTCTATTTATTTGATTTACTTCACTAGCTCCAGCATCAAAATCTATCGGTACAATATTTGAAATAGGATATGCATCTTTTAATTTTTTTATCATACCTTTACCTGTTATATGATTTGGTAAGCATGCAAAAGGTTGTAAGCACAATATATTGTTTACTCCACTATCTAAAAGTTCAATCATTTCTGCTGTCAAGAACCATCCCTCTCCAGATTGATTGCAAAGTGATAAGAAATGTTTTGCCTTATTAGCAAGCTCTTCTATATTGCTTGGAGTAGAAAATCTTTTTGAATTTTTAAAAGCTTCAATGCTTGGCTTTTTATATAAACTTATAGCTTTTGTTGTTGCTTTGTTAATTGCCCAACTTTTATATGAACCTGTTAACAATTCTTCATATTTAATGGTTCCATTATATGTGCAATATGATGCAAAGTCTAACAAATCTGGAACAACAACTTCTGCTCCTTCATCTTCTAAAAGTGAGAATATATCATTATTTGCATTAGGATGAAACTTAACAAGAATTTCACCAACTATACCTACTTTTGGTTTTATAACATCTTCATATAAATCGATGTTGTCAAAATCATGTACAATATTATTTATTGTATCTCTGAAAAGCTTAAAGTGTCCTGAATTTACAACTTCATGGCATTTTACAACCCATTTATCATAAAGAGTATTTACTGAGCCTTTTATCTTTTCATATGGTCTAGTCCTGTAGGTAGTACGCATCAATGTATCCCCTAGTACAACACCCATAATTAATCTGTTGATAAAAGGTATGGTAATTTTAAAACCTGGCTGTTTTTCAAGTCCAACTACATTAAATGATATAACTGGAATATTTTCATAACCTAAATCTTTTAATGCTTTTCTAATAAAACCTATATAATTTGTTGCACGGCATCCTCCACCAGTTTGAGAAATTAATAATGTTGTGTTATCTAAATCATATCTACCTGATTCCAAGGCATTTATTAATTGTCCTACAACTATTATTGATGGGTAACATGCATCGTTATTTACCACTCTTAAACCTACATCAATTGCTTTTTTATCAACTGCAGGTAAAACATCTACATTGTATCCAGATCTTCTTGCTGCTGTTTCAATAAATTGAAAATGAATAGGAGACATTTGTGGAACAAGTATAGTATGTTTCTTTCTCATTTCCTTTGTAAATATAGGGCTCTTCGTTGTAATGCTTTCATGTTTAGGCACAACACCTTGTTTTTTCCTTTCATTAATAGAAGCAATAAGTGAACGTATACGAATTCTTACTGCACCAAGGTTTGTTATTTCATCTATTTTAATTAATGTATAAATTTTATTATTTTTTTGAAGTATTTCATTTACTTGATCTGTTGTTACAGCATCAAGGCCACAACCAAATGAGTTAAGTTGAATAAGCTCTAAATAATCTGTGTTAGAAACATAAGTTGCTGCAGAATATAATCTTGTATGATATGCCCATTGATCCATTACTCTAAGGGGTCTTTCAATAGGGTAATTATTTTCTAATGAATCTTCAGACAAAACAACCAGTCCATACCCTTCAATCATTTCAGGGATACCATGATTTATTTCAGGATCTACATGATATGGTCTGCCAGCGAGCACTATTCCTTTTGCATTATTTTTTTTGATAAATTCAATAGCTTTAGTGCCTTCATTCTTTACATCAGATTTATATATTTCAAGAGCACTGTAAGCTTTTTCAGTTGCCTCTTTAAATTCATCAAACGGAATATTTTCATCTGAAAGCTCTTTAAACAATTTATTTAAAAGTCTTTCTCTATCATTTAAATTAACAAATGGTTTATAAAATTTGATACCTTTAAGATTGATGTTTGCATCTATAGATTCAGGATAAGAAACGACAACAGGACAATTGTAATGATTACCTGCATTTTTATCTTCTTCTATATTATAAGCTATACATGGGTAAAATATTTTTCCGACATTTTTATTGATTAAATCAAAAATATGTCCATGCGTTATTTTCCCAGGATAACACACTGATTCGGATGGTATAGTTCCCATGCCTAATTCATATATTTTTTTGCTTGACACTCCGGAAAGCACAACTTTATATTTTAATTCAGTAAAAAAAGTAAACCAAAATGGATAATCTTCATACATATTTAAAACTCTTGGAATACCAATTTTACCACGTGTTGCTTCCTCTGTAGAAAGCGGTTTGTAATTAAATACACGCTTATATTTGTATTTGTAAAGGTTAGGCAATTCTTCTTTTTTATCTACGTGAACATACTTTTCAGCACCACGTTCACAACGGTTACCAGATACATAATATCTTCCATCTGAAAATTTATTAATTGTCAAAAGACAATTATTTCCACAACGCCCACAGCGTTCCATCGATGTATCAAAGGAAAAATTGCTCAATTCATCTTCCTTTAAGAAATAAGTTTGCAAAGAACTGTTGTATTTTTCTTTAGCAATTAAAGCAGCACCAAATGCTCCCATTATTCCTGCTATATCAGGTCTAACAACTTCTTTTCCTGTTATCTTCTCAAAAGCTCTCAGCACGGCATTGTTATAAAAAGTGCCACCTTGTACAACTATTTTATCACCGATAGAATCAAGAGATTTTAGTCGTATAACTTTGAATAATGCATTTTTTATTACTGAAAAGGAAATTCCTGCAGAAATATCACTTACAGTTGCTCCTTCTCTTTGAGCTTGTTTTACTTTTGAATTCATAAAAACTGTACATCTTGTACCTAAATCAACAGGACTATGGGAAAAGATAGCAGTTTCTGCAAAGTTTTGTACAGACATGTCAAGTGATCTGGCAAATGTTTCAATAAATGAACCGCAACCTGATGAACAAGCTTCGTTCAACATAATAGAATCAATTACTCCATTTTTAATCAACATGCTTTTCATGTCTTGTCCACCTATGTCGATTATAAAGTCAACACCATTTAAGAAAAAATCTGCAGCTTTATAATGAGCTATAGTTTCTATTTCTCCTATATCTACATTTAAAGCAGCTTTAATTAAATGTTCTCCATAACCTGTAACTGCAGAATAAACAATCTTAATTCCACTATGCATCTGTTTATAAAGTTCTTTAACAGCATATACTGCTGAATTTAAAGGATTACCTCTATTGCTTCCATAATAAGAAAATAAGATTTCACCCTTATCAGTTATTAAAACAAGTTTCGTTGTAGTAGAACCTGCATCTATTCCAAGAAATGCAGTTCCTGAATATTCCTTTATATCTTTACGCTTTGCCTTATGTTCACCATGCCTTGTTAAAAATTTATTGTAATCATCTTCATCTTTAAACAAAGGCTCTAAATCTTTTTTGCGATATTCTATATTTGAACTTTTTATTTTATCATTAATTTTATTATTAAACTCATTAAAATTAACTTTTTCATAGCTTTCAGACAACAATGCTGCTCCCATAGCTACATAATAGTTAGCATCTTCAGGGAAGATGGCATTTTCAACTGATAAGTTTAATGTTTCTTTAAATCTTTCTCCAAGTTCAGACAAGAAAAACAATGGACCACCTAAAAATGCCACTTTACCACTAATAGGTCTTCCTTGAGCTAATCCGCTGATAGTTTGATTTACAACTGCTTGAAAAATAGAAGCAGCAATATCTTCTTGCCTTGCTCCTTCATTTAATAATGGTTGTACATCTGATTTAGCAAAAACTCCACAACGTGAAGCTATTGGATAAATAGTTTTGTGATTTTTAGATAAATCGTTTAAACCAGCAGCATCTGTTCTTAATAAAACAGCCATTTGATCTATGAATGCACCTGTACCTCCTGCACATGTACCATTCATACGCTGTTCCAAATTTCCTGAAAGATATGTTATTTTGGCATCTTCGCCTCCAAGTTCTATAGCTACATCAGTTTTAGGTATATACCTTTCTATTGCTTTAGTACATGCAACAACTTCTTGAACAAAAGGTATATCTAAGTATTTTGATATGTCGATAGCCCCAGAACCTGTAACGCTTATTTTAATATCACTATCCTTAAGACTTTCTGAAGAATTTTTTATTATTTCGGTTACGGTGTTCTTTATATCTGAATAATGACGCTTATATTCTTTGTGAATAATAGTACCTTTATCATTTATTACTGCAATTTTTACTGTCGTAGACCCAATATCTAACCCTACTAAGTAATTTTTCATTTTGATTCCTCCAAAAGCTAATAAATAGCTTTTATAATGTTATTTATATTAATAACGTAAACTATATTATAACAAATTTTAAATTAAAATCAACTTAAATTAATTTAATAACAAGTTAATTTGATTCCATTGAACCAAATGGCTTTCTTTGTGCAAAAATGTTCTAATTTTCATGTCTTCACAGTATAATATATACAAATAAATATATGTTTTAGAAGGAAAAAGAATGCTCATTTGTAAAAAATATATAGTTAAGTTTAATAACGCTTGCTTTTAATATTAATATCTATTATAATATATTCAAAAAGAAACGTTTACTTATCCAATTAACACAGATAATGTTTATATTTATTTATTTGTCAAAAAAAGCGCAAAGAGTGCATTTGATAAATATTATGAATATATTGTTATAAAAAAATTAGGAGGGTACATTTTTATGAGAGGAAAAGTATTATCATTAATTAGTGTGTTGTTAATTTTCACGCTAATGTTATCAGGATGTGGTGGAGCTAACTCAACATCTAATACATCTGAAGATGTAATTAAGATAGGGTGGATTGGATCTTTGACAGGAGACCAAGCAGTTTGGGGAACATGTGAAAGCAACACTATAAAAATGTTAATCGAAGAAGTTAATGCTAAAGGTGGAATTTTAGGAAAACAAGTTGAAGGCGTATATTATGACACTAAAGGTGATGCTTCTGAAGCTGTAAATGCTGTTAAAAGACTTATATCACAAGATAAAGTTGTAGCAATATTAGGTCCTAATGCAAGCGGACAGGCATTAGCAATATCAGCAGTATTAGAGCAATATAAAGTGCCTGATATAGCAACAGTTGCAACAAACCCTAAAGTAACTGTTAATGATGATGGAACAGTTAAACCATATAACTTTAGAGTTTGCTTTATTGACCCATATCAAGGAGCTGTAGCTGCAGGTTATGCTTATGACAAACTTGGATATAAAAATGCTGCCATACTATATGACGTAGCAAGCGATTATTCTCAAGGATTTACTGAATTTTTTGAGAAAACATTTACTAGTAAAGGTGGAACGATAGTAGCAAAAGAAGGATTTAAAGAGGGCGATGTAGATTTCAGACCTCAATTGAGTAAAATCAAAGAAGCTAATCCTGATGTTATATTAATGCCTTATTACTATAAAGAAGTTGCATTAAGTTCAAACCAAGCAAGAGAGCTTGGAATAACAGCTACATTAATAGGTGGAGATGGATGGCCTTCTGATCAACTTATGACAATGGCTAAAGATGCAATAGAAGGAAGCTACATAGTTAATCATCTTGATTTTAACGACCCTGAAGCTAAACCTCTTCAAGATGCATATAAAGCTAAATATAACCTTCCTTTAGAGTTAAATGGATATATGGCAAATGATGCTTTTTTACTATTAGAAGCAGCTATAAAAGATGCTAACAGTGTTGACCCTGTAAAGATAACAGAATCATTAACAAAAGTTTCTGTTAAGGGTGTGACAGGCAATATACAAATAAGTACTGAAGATCACAATCCAGTAGGAAAAGAAGCAGCAATAGTTAAAATTGAAAGTGGAAATTATATATTCCAAGAAAAATACGGAGTAAAATAAACAAAATTGAAAATAGGGCGGGTGGCAACCCGCCTTTGTTTCAACAATGACAGGAGGTTATAAATTGAGCTATTTTTTACAACAAATTATTAATGGTCTGTCAATTGGCAGCGTGTATGCTCTTATGGCAGTTGGATACTCTCTTGTGTACAGCATAATGAATTTTTCTAACTTTGCTCATGGCGGAGTTATTATGATTGGGGCATACATAGGATATTTTTGTCTTACTATGCTAAAAGTACCATTTTTTATAGCATTTATAATATCAGCATTAGGAGCAGGATTGTTGGCTGTAAGCATGGAAAGAATAGTGTACAGACCTTTGAGAAAAAGGAATGCACCATTTCTATATTTCATAATTTCTGCGATGGGAGCATCTATATTTTTAGAGAACATAGTAATTGCCAGTCCTATTGGACCAACATTTAGAACATATCCACCTATATTTTCAACAACACCAATTATGTTGGGTTCTGTTGCACTTGGTAGGATTGATTTATTAATGTTTATTATATCTGCAATAAGCTTAGCTGCACTTATGTATATTATAGAAAAAACTAAAATAGGTTTATCAATAAGAGCAACATCTTACAGCATCAAAGGAAGTACTCTCATGGGAGTAAACGTAGACCAGGTTATATTTATAATATTTATTATGGGAGGAATATTAGCTGGAATAGCTGGTATGCTGTTTGGCATGAAATATACGGTATATCCTCAAATAGGAAATATTACAACTAAATCATTTATAGCAGCCGTATTTGGAGGATTAGGCAGTTTGCCTGGAGCTGTATTTGGTTCAATACTTCTTGGAATAATAGAAACTATGACTTCAGGATACTTATCCTCACAATATAGAGATTTAATAGCATTTGCATTATTAATATTTGTTCTTGTAGTTAAACCTACAGGGCTTATGGGCAAATCTACTGAAGATAAGGCATAGGGGGTGCAGCATGAGCTGGGTTTATATATCAGGGATTTTAATACTGTCAGGTATAAATATGTTGACAGTTTTAGGACTATCATTATTAACTGGATTTACAGGGCTGTTTTCATTCGGGCATGCAGGGTTTATGGCTATAGGGGCATACATATCAGCTACAATGACAATGAGAATGGGAATGCCATTTATTCCTGCTCTTTTAATAGGTGGATTTGCAGCCATGTTAGCAGGATTATTAATAGGAAAGCTAACATTAAATTTAAAGGGAGATTATTTTTGTATAGCAACGCTTGGATTTGGTGAAGCTATAAGGTTAATATTAGACAATATACAGTTTTTTGGAGGAGCAAGAGGATTAGCTAATATACCAACGGAAGGAACTACAACTTTAACAAGTGTAGTATTGATTAATGTAGTAGCTATAACATTTTTAGTATTTATTATTAAATCAAGGCATGGAAGAAACATGGTTGCAATCAGAGAAGAAGAAATGGCTTCTCAAGTAATTGGAATAGATGTATTTAAATATAAATTGATGTCACTTGCAATAAGTGCTCTTTATGCAGGTGTTGCTGGTGGGTTATTAGCACATTACCTTGGATATATTCAACCAATAATGTTTAAAATGGTTAAGTCAACAGAATTAACTATAATAGTTATATTTGGAGGTCTTGGAAGCGTATCCGGAAGTGTAATAGGAGCACTTTTATTGACATTCCTCCCAGAAATATTGAGGAGCTTCTACGACTGGAGGCTTGTTGTATATGGTGCAGCTGTAATATTAATAATGATAACTAGACCTCAAGGACTTATGGGAGGAAAGGAAATAAGTTTAAAAGGTATTTTTAATTTTATAAAAAAATTCATCAATAAAAATAAGGATAAAGAGGAGGTAAAATCATAATGAGCTCAGTACTTTCTCTAAAACATGTAACTAAAAGATTTGGAGGGCTAACTGCTGTAGGGGATGTAAGTTTTAATATTGAAGAAGGAGAAATTTTTGGTTTAATTGGTCCTAATGGAGCAGGTAAAACTACTATATTTAACTTGATTACAGCAATATACAGCATAACAGAAGGAGAAATATTTTTTTATAATAAAAAACTAGAAAAATTAAAACCTTTTCAAATTGCTAACATAGGAATAACAAGAACTTTTCAAAATATAAGATTGTTCAAAAAACTTAGTACTTATGACAATGTATTGACAGCATGTCATAAAGCTGCAGATTATGGGCTTTTAGATACTATTATTAGATTTGGAAAATTTAAAAAACAAGAAAAAGAATTAAATGATAAAACAGCTGAATTATTAAAGCTTATGGGATTGTGGGAATATAAAGATATGGTTGCTTCTAATCTTCCTTATGGACTTCAAAGAAAATTAGAAATAGCTAGAGCTTTAGCTTTAGATCCTAAACTTTTACTTCTTGATGAACCAGCTGCTGGTATGAATCCGGAAGAAACAATTCAGCTAATGGAGCTTATTAGAGAAATAAGAGATAAATTTAACTTAACTGTATTAATTATAGAACACCACATGGACTTAATCATGGGAGTATGCGATAGGATATTTGTATTGAACTTTGGTATACCGTTAGCACAAGGAACTCCAATGGAAATTCAAGGAGATAAGCGAGTTATAGAAGCTTATCTTGGAAAAGTGGAGGGAAATTATGCTGAAGGTAAATAATTTAAGTGTTTTTTATGGAGGAATACATGCTCTAAAAGGAGTTTCCATAGACGTTGAAAAAGGAAAAATAGTATCTATTATAGGTTCTAATGGTGCCGGTAAGTCCACATTGATAAATTCAATAAGCGGTATTGTTAAATATAAGGAAGGGGATATTTTATATAAGGGTGAAAAGCTTCCTAAACAAGCTCATAAAATTGTAAAATCAGGAATTTGTCAAGTGCCAGAAGGAAGAATAATATTTGCTAATTTAACAGTTAAAGACAATTTGCAAATGGGAGCATTTTTAAGAAATGACAAAAAAGAAATAGAAAAAGATATGAAAAGGATATTTGAACTTTTTCCAATATTAAAGGAAAGAGAAAATCAAATTGCAGGTACTTTGTCAGGTGGAGAACAACAGATGCTGGCAATGGGAAGAGGGTTAATGTCAAATCCTGATTTGATACTATTAGATGAACCATCCTTAGGGTTAGCTCCTATTTTGATAAATACAATATTTGATATAATACTTGAAATTAAAGATATGGGTAAAACCATACTTTTAGTAGAACAAAATGCATTTAAAGCATTATCCATATCAGATACTGCATATGTTTTAGAACAAGGTACAATAACAGCTCATGGAGATGCAAAAGAACTTATTAATGATGAAAAAATACAAGAAGCATATCTTGGTAAGAAAAAAATTGAAGTGTAATAATAAAAGACTAAACCTCAATAGTTGATTTTATTGAGGTTTTAGTTTGTCGAACTTTATAAAAATTTCCATGATATAAAGAATTAAGTGGCGCGATTTTTTAATTTTGTATTGATTTTATAATTAGATAAAGATATTATATAATAAAATATAAGGAAAAAGGAGGACAATTATGAAGTTAACTTTTTTAGGGCATTCTGTAGTTTTAATTGAGGAGGGCAAGTTTAAAGGAATTATAGATCCTTACATAACTGGAAACCCCAATTGCCCTGTATCTTTAAATGACTTAACAAACATTACACATATATTTGTAACACATGGGCATGGTGATCATCTAGGCGATACAGTAGAACTTGCAAAAAAAAATAACGCATTGGTCATTGCAAATGCAGAGATTGTTTCTTACTTAAATAAGTTCAATATTAAAACACACTCAATGCATATTGGTGGAAGAACGAAATTTGATTTTGGCACTGTTAAAATGGCAAATGCACTTCATGGTTCGGGCATATCCCATGGTGATACGATGATTTATGGTGGTAATCCATGTGGATTTATCATTGAAATAAATGGTAAGAAAATTTACCATGCAGGGGATACAGGCTTAACTCTTGATATGAAACTTTTAGAAGATGAAAAAATAGATGTGGCATTTATTCCTATAGGTGGCAATTATACAATGGATATAGATGATGCAGTGAAAGCTGCCAATTTTATTAAAGCAAAAAAGGTAGTTCCAATTCATTACAATACATTTGGCTTAATAAAAGCAGATCCTATGGAATTCAAACAAAAAGTAAACTTTACAGAAGTAGTTATACTTAATTTAAATGAAAGTATTAATATATAGGTAGGTAAAATGAGGAATTTATGTAAGATAGGAATACTATTTATAATTTTGCAATTAGTTTTGATTTTGCCTGCATTTGCTGTAGGTGAAACAAATACAATGGTTAATGCTAAAGGTAAAGTTTTAGAAGTTTTTGATGAACAATCCGGTGAAGAAAATGGTTATGGTGAGGACAGTCTAGTTCAAAGTGTTCAAAAGGTCAAAATATTAATTACAACAGGCGAATATAAAGGCAAAGAAGTTGTTGTTGAAAACTACTTGCAGGGTAATCCTGTATCTGATGTAAATGCAAAAGTTGGACAAAAATTATTGATGGTTATTGATGAAAGTGAACCTGGAAATGTCCAATTTCATATATCAACATATGAAAGAGATGTATATTTATATATTGTAATAGGTATCTTTTTAGCACTTATTTTAATAATTGGAAAAATACAAGGGTTAAAAACCATAGCTACACTTTTTATTACAATGGCAATAATTTTCATGTATACAATTCCTGCAATATTGAGGGGAACAAGTCCAACATTTGCTTCAGTTATTAGTTGCATTGTAATTACAATGATTACAATGATAGCAATATCAGGCTTTAAACAAAAAGCTTTTTCTGCAATTGTTGGTACGGCTATGGGTATTGTTATTGCAGGTCTATTATCATATATAATAAGTCAGGCAGCTTTTTTATCAGGCTTAGAAACAAATGAGGCAACAATGCTTTTGTATTTGCCTCAAGGAATAGAGTTTAATTTTAAAGAGTTATTGTTTGCAGGAATAATAATTGGAACAATGGGGGCAACTATGGACATAAGTATGTCAGTTGCATCATCAATGAATGAGGTAACAACTCATAATCCAACTATTTCTATAAGAGACCTTATGTCATCTGGGCTTAATGTTGGAAGAGATGTAATGGGAACTATGACAAATACCCTTATATTGGCCTACACAGGTTCATCCATGTCAATACTTCTTGTTTTCTTCGCATATAAAACTTCAATAATGGAAATTATGAATCTTGATGTAATTGCTACTGAAGTAGTAAGATCTATTTCAGGAAGTATAGGAATTATATTAAGCGTACCATGTACAGCTTTGACAGTTTGTATATTAGAAAAGTTAAAAAGGAATAAAAAAATTAAAACTGGAGTATGATTCGTTTGAGTAATTAATTTATATAAAATTAAGATTTAAAATATGAAATATTAAAAAAAATAATTGCATATTTGTTCTTTATAAAGACAAAAACAGACATAAAAAATATTCAAACGTATTGTATTGTAAAAAATTGTATGATATAATTAATTTGAGTAAACAAGGAGGGTTCAAAATGTATGCATTAATTTTAATACTAAATGATATATACAAGTTGGATACAATTCATGAAGTATTTTATGAAGAGGAAATCGGAGCTACTACAATAGATAGCCAAGGTATGGGTAAGGTGCTTTTAGACCATAACATAAATATTCCTATGCTAGCAAGTGTAAGAAAACTTATTGATGGTAGGAAACCATATAATAAAACTATTTTCAGTGTGATAAAAGATAAAGAAAAACTTGATAGTGTAGTTGAAAAAATAAAAAAAGAATTAGATTACTTTAAGGAACCGGGAATTGGATTTATGTTTGTTGTACCTGTTGTAGAGAGCTATGGCTCAAAACCAGAGGATATAAAATAAATTTAATTTAGACATAAGGAGCTTTCTTTCAATAGAAATATTTTCTATTAAAAGAAAGCTCCTTGTTATTTTACAAATAATTCTTACTTGAAATATAATGTTTTTATGATTTCCATTAAATATTTAAAATAATATAAAATGTGTATTGACAATGATTATCATTTAGAATATACTATCAATATAGCAAGTGAGAATGATTATCAGAATCAGTGATGAGCAAATAGATTGTATTACGATTTAGAAGGAGGAGATTAACATGACATTAGATAATATAAAACCTGGTAATAGTGGAGTAATAGCATCTATAGGAGGAGAAGGTATGTTGAGAAGGAGACTTCTTGATATGGGTTTAACACCAAATACACGTGTAGAAGTTAGAAAAGTAGCACCAATGGGTGACCCAATAGAAATTTTCTTACGCAGTTATGTTTTAACTATAAGGCGTGAAGAAGCTTCGAAAATTGAATTGAAAGAGGCAATGGTACTATGAGTTTTGTATTTGCACTTGCAGGAAATCAAAATTCTGGTAAAACCACTTTATTTAATAAATTAACTGGAAGCAATCAACATGTTGGAAACTTCCCAGGTGTAACTATTGAAAAAAAAGAAGGATTAATCAAAAAGCAAAAAGATACTTCAATAGTAGATTTACCTGGAATATATTCGTTATCTCCTTATACTATGGAAGAAGTTGTAACAAGAGATTTTATTTTACACGAACATCCAGATTTAATTATCAATATAGTAGATGCTACTAATATTGAAAGAAATTTATATCTGACTCTTCAATTGATGGAACTTTCCATTCCTATGGTAATAGCTTTAAACATGATGGATGAAGTTAGAGCTAGTGGAAATTCAGTTGATGTTATAAAACTTTCTAAGCATTTAGGCATTCCTGTTGTACCTATTTCAGCAGGAAAGAATGAAGGTATTTCTGAACTTATGGATGTAATTATGAAAGCCGCCAATGAAAAAAAGAAGCCTACAAAGCTTGATTTTTGCACAGGAGAAGTTCATAAAGCAATTCATTCCATATCACATTTAATTGAAGATCAGGCATTAAAATCAGGATATCCTGTTAGATTTGCTGCTACAAAGTTAGTAGAAGGCGATGAGCCAACGATGAAAGCTTTAAACATAACAGAAAATCAAAAGCATATTATAGAACATGTTGTTGATGACATGGAAAAATCATTAGATACAGACAGAGAAGCTGCATTAGCAGATATGAGATATAATTATATTGGAACACTTTGTGATGACTGTGTTGTTAAGCATCAAGAAACAAATGAGCAAATAAGATCGGAAAAAATTGATAAGGTATTGACACATAAGTATTTTGGAATTCCTATATTCTTTGGAATTATGTTTTTTATATTTTGGCTTACATTTGGAGCAATAGGAGCACCTCTTCAAGGCATATTAGAAGAAGGAATAGCTGTAGTTACAAATTTAGTTTCTGAAATAATGATTGGAGCAAATGTTAGTACATGGCTTTATTCATTAGTAATTGACGGTATATTTGCCGGAGTTGGAAGTGTTCTTTCATTTTTACCTTTAATCGTTATATTGTTTTTATTTTTATCATTGCTTGAAGACAGTGGTTATATGGCAAGAGTAGCGTTTGTGATGGACAAGATGCTTCGTAAAATAGGTTTGTCAGGACGTTCATTTGTACCTATGTTAATTGGATTTGGATGCAGTGTTCCTGCAATTATGGCAACTAGAACTTTATCTAGTGAACGTGATCGAAAAATGACAATTGTATTGACTCCATTTATGTCATGCAGTGCAAAGTTACCTATTTATGGAATGATCACTGTAGCATTCTTTCCTAAATATGCAGCGATAGTTATGATCTCATTGTATGCTTTAGGAATCTTAGTAGCAATATTATCTGGATTAATATTAAATAGTACAGTATTTAAAGGTAACCCAGTACCATTTGTTATGGAATTGCCTGCGTATCGTGTACCTTCAGCTAAAAGTGTTTTAATACACATGTGGGAAAAAGCTAAAGACTTTATAAGAAGAGCTTTTACAGTTATATTTATAGGAACAATAATAATATGGTTTTTACAAAGTTTTGATTGGTCATTTAATTTAGTAGAAGATAGTACAAACAGCATACTTGCATCAATTGGTTCTGTAATTGCTCCATTATTTAAACCTCTTGGCTTTAATGATTGGAGAGCTTCAACTGCTCTTATTACTGGCTTAACAGCAAAAGAAGCTGTAGTTAGTACATTGTCAGTGTTGACTGGAGTTACGACAGATGCTGAGTTATCAGTTGTTTTAAATACAATGTTTACGCCGCTAAGCTCTTTTTCATTTCTTGCATTTACATTGTTGTATATGCCATGTATAGCAGCTTTTGCAGCAACAAAAAGAGAACTTGGTTCATTGAAGAATGCCATATTAACAGCATCATATCAAACTGTGACTGCTTACATAGTGGCCCTTATAATATATCAAGTAGGCAGTTTGTTTTTAATGTAGGGAGGATTTAATATGAATATTGCAGATACAGTTGTGTTATTAGTTGTTTTATCAGTTGTTACTTTAGTTATTATATCAATGAGAAAGCAAAAGAAAAACGGTTCAGGTTGTTCAGGTTGCAGCCATTGTTCTTCTAGCAGTTGTGCAAGCAGAAAATAATCGTAATTTAAGCTATTTCTTCATTATGAAGAGATAGTTTTTTATTGCAAAATATTAATTTATTTGAAACCTTTTTTTAATTAAAGAATATATATAATTATATATATGTTTAAAATATAAATTAATAAGAGGTGTATTATGGACGAATTATATAAAGATTATGAAATTGAAGCGATGCGCAGAAGAAGAAATGACATAATATTTGCAGATAATGCTATAATTGAAGAAATATTTATAGATAACAGAACAGGCTATGTCACAATATCTTATGGTGTTATGGGTGAATTTTGCATGGTACACATGGAACTTGTTACATTGATAGTTAGTCAAGATACAGTAATAAGGGATCAATTTGGTCAAAGTATGTCTTTAAGAGATTTAAGACAAGGTATGATTGTAGATGCTGAGTTTTCATCTGCTATGACAAGAAGTATTCCTCCACAGTCTAGAGCTTACAGAATAACTGTAATTAATCAAGGTAATAATTCTAATATTATGGAAGACTTTGTATTAAGTGTAGACACTAACAATAATTTTCTTTATACAGGCAATGCTAATGATATATACAGCCAAATGAGATTTGTTATAACTAATTCAACAATGATTATGGATAGGAGAGGAAATAGAATAAGATTAAGAGATTTAAGACCTGGTCAGAGAGTTAGAATAGAACATGCTAATTTTCAAACTATGAGTATTCCACCACAAACAACGGCTTTTGTAGTTCAGATAATTTAAATAATTAACAATTAACAATAAAAAGAAGGGACTGTGCATAAATTGCAAAGTTCCTTCTTAAATTGTTTATTAAGTTTTAATTAAATAAAGAGATTAACATTTGATTCTTCTGCATCACCAAGATATGTCCCAACTCCGGCATATTCAATACCATCAATTAATTCTTCCTGAGTAATACCCATAACATCCATTGACATTGTACAAGCAATCATTTTCACACCATTAGACATTGCTTTTTTAACTAAGTCTTCCAATGAATCGATATTTTTATCTTTCATAACTTTTTTCATCATGGCAGTTCCCATGCCACCCATGTTCATCTTTGAAAGTTTTAATTTATTTACACCTTGAGGCATCATTTTACCAAACATAGCATCAATAAATGGTTTTTTAATATTTTGTTTTTCAGATTTTCTTAGAACATTTAATCCCCAGAATGTAAAGAACATAGTAACAGGTCTTCCCATTGCGGCTGCGCCATTCGCAATAACAAATGATGCTAACACCTTATCCATATCACCGCTAAATACAACTAATGTTTTACCGTCGTTAGCTGGCTGAGGAACTGCAGATGCATTTTGCACTAAAGTATTAGGATTTTTATTAGCGATACCTTTTTGTATAGTAACTATATTATCCTTATTGTGTTTTTCAGTTTTTAATAAAGTGTTTCCAGTTCTTCTGCACCATGCTTCAACATCCTTTGCAAAACCAGAATCAGTTGCGGAAACTTCTATTACATCTCCATCATTAATTTTGTTCATTGTTTCATAAACTTTCATAATAGGACCTGGACATTGTAAACCACTGCAATCAACTTTTATAGAAGCTTTGACATTAGTTGGAGAAACATCATTTAAAGTGTAATTTAATGTTTGTGGTTCATTTTTATCATTATGCTTTTGATCATCATTATTTTCATTGAAATAATTGTAATAAACTGATTTATAGAAGTTCGTTCCAGCAGGATAAACTTTTACATTTTTAAATCCATTTTCCATTAAAGTTCTTGCTGCATTGTAAGATCTTACACCAACTGCACAGAAAACTATAATATTATCATCTTTGTTAAGTTCTGTTAATCTGCCTCTAAGTTCTCCTAAAGGTATATTTTTAGAATTAGGTATTGAAAATACCAACAATTCAACATCTTCACGTATATCTAATACAGTGTAATTGTTAGATTTAGAAGGATCTAAATCATTCCATTTTGCAAAAGAAATTTTATTTTGAATTATATTTTCTGCTACAAAACCAGCCATATTTACTGGATCTTTTGCAGATGAATAAGGAGGCGCATAAGCAAGCTCTAATTCTTTTAAGTCATATATACTTCCGCTTAATCTAATTGCTGTTGCAATAGTGTCAATACGCTTATCAACGCCATCTTCGCCTACAATTTGAGCTCCAAATATTTTTTTGCCATCAGGTGAAAATATTAATTTAAGAATTAATTCAGCAGAACCTGGGTAATATCCTGCATGAGATTTTTGAGATATTATTAAAGTTAAATAATCTTTTCCTTCTACTTTTCCCCATCTTTTTAATGTTTTTTCATTTGCACCAGTAGATGCAACTGTTAAATCAAACACTTTTGCTACAGAAGTACCTTGAGTGCCTTTGTATTCTTCATTTGCACCACAAATGTTGTTAGCACAAATTCTGCCTTGCTTGTTGGCAGGTCCAGCAAGAGGAACCATTGTTTTGTCTTTACTGATATATTCTTCAACTTCAATAACATCACCTACTGCATAAATGTTAGGGTCAGATGTTTTTAAGTATTTATCAACAACTACTCCACCACGTTGATTTAGAGTAAGTCCAGCATTCTTTGCTAACTCGTTGTTTGGACGAACACCAATTGAAAGTATAACTAAATCAGCAGAAATAGTTTTTCCGCTATTTAATGTAATTGTAGTAGAGCCATTTTCACTTTTAAATTTAGATACGCCATCACCTAAATTTAATTTAACATTATTCATAACCATGTTGTTTTGAACCAGTTGTGCCATTTCATAATCTACTGGAGCCATAACTTGATCTAACATTTCAATGACAGTTACATCTAAACCTGCCTGATGCAAATTTTCAGCCATTTCTAAACCAATGAATCCTCCACCAATTACAGCAGCTTTTTTAGGTTTTCTTTCAGTTATATATTTTTTAATTTCATCTGTGTCAGGAATTGTCCAAAGAGTATAAATTCCAGGTGAATTAATCCCTTCAATAGGTGGTTTAATAGGAGATGAACCTGTAGAAAGGACTAAAGTATCATAGCTTTCTTTATATGTTTCACCCGTTTTCGTTTTTTTAACTTCTACAAATTTATTTTCTTTATCAATTGAAATAACTTCGCTGTCAACTCTAACATCTACATTGTACTTTTGAGACATTGCTTCAGGTGTTTGCAACAATAAAGAACTTCTTTCTTTAATTACATCACCGATGTGATAAGGAAGGCCACAATTTGCATAAGAAATATAAGAACCTCTTTCAAACATTATTATTTCAGCAGACTCATCAAGTCTTCTAAGTCTTGCGGCAGTGCTTGCACCACCAGCAACTCCACCAATTATTAATACTTTTTTATTCATTTTTACCTCCTGATAATTATTGTAATATTAGTTCTATAATATGTTGTACTTCTTCATTTTTAATTTTATAAATAATTTCTGTTCCATTTCTCTCAGATGAAAGGATACCAGCTGATTTTAATTTTGCCAAATGCTGAGACACTGTTGGCTGAGGAACATCTAAGCAACATTGTATATCTGTTACATTGCTTTCTTGTTCTTTAATTAACATGGCTAAAATACAAAGTCTCACTGGATGAGCTATTGTTTTAAGTAATTCTGCTTTTTCTGCAAGGATATTTTTAATTTTTTCTGTATTGCTAAAATCTATCATGGTCACCTCTTATATTCAAATATTCATATATTATAATATTAGCATATAATATTATGTTGTCAAGAGTTATTTTGTGAAAAATTAAATTTGTTTATACAGTAGAAAATAGTTAGAATATATGTTAGAATTATTGAGAAAAATATAAAAACATTAATTTGGAGGGTAGCTATGAAAGAAATATATTTAGCAGGCGGATGTTTTTGGGGATTGCAAGCTTATTTTGATTTAAAAGATGGAATAGAAGAAACAGTGGTTGGATATGCAAATGGCAACACTTTAAATCCAACATACGAACAAGTTTGTACAAATACAACTGGGTATGCAGAAACAGTATTTATAAAATATGATGAAAATAGAATTTCCCTTGAAAGAATACTTGAATTATTTTGGAAGGTAATTGATCCAACCAGTCTTAATAAACAAGGTGGAGATAGAGGAACTCAATACAGAACAGGAGTTTATTTCATTGATGAAAATGATGAGATTGTTATTAATAAATCATTACAAAATATAGCTAATAATTACACAAAGCAAATTGTTACAGAAGTAGAAAAACTTAAAAATTTTTATCCAGCAGAAGAATATCATCAAAAATATTTAGAAAAGAATCCAAACGGCTACTGTCATATAGACTTAAGTCTTTAAATAAAATTAAGTAATATTATACATAAAATGAATTCAAAAATTCGCATAAGAATGTGGACTTAACATCAGAGGTATATTATGTACACTATGGAAGAGTTAAAAAGATTTTGTTTGAAGTGCAAAAAATGCAATCTTTATAAAACAAGAACTAATGTAGTGTTTGGCGAAGGAAATGAAAATGCTGATATTATGTTTGTTGGTGAGGGACCTGGATATAATGAAGATATAAAGGCAAGACCCTTTGTTGGAAAAGCAGGTCAACTACTTGATAAAATGATAGAAGCAATAAAATTAAAGCGCGAAGAAGTATATATAGCTAACATTGTTAAATGCAGACCTCCTGAAAACAGGAATCCTTTTGATGATGAAGCAGATGCCTGCATAGATTATTTAAGGTGGCAGGTTAAATTAATAGAGCCTAAAATAATTGTATGTTTAGGAGCTGTTGCAGCTAAGAATTTAATTAATAGTGAACTTAGTATAAGCCGTCAGAGGGGACAATTTGTAAAGAAAGGCAATATTTATTTTATGCCTACATATCACCCATCATATCTGCTTAGAAATGAAAGTGCTAAGAAAGATGCATGGGAAGACTTTAAGAAAGTTGCAGCAAAATCATCAGAAATTAATAAAGAGCAAGGAGAATAAATGAGCCTTTTACCAATTAACATACACAATTCATGGAATGCCTTTTTAACAAAGGAAATTGTTGAAGAATTAAATAATATTGAGCAAAGAATAGGAACAAATATTAATCCTCAACAAAGCAATGTTTTAAGATTTTTACAATGTGATTTAAAAAGTTTAAAAGCAGCAATATTAGGGCAGGATCCATATCCTGAAAAGGGAAGAGCTACAGGACGAGCTTTTGAGGTTGGAGATTTGCGCTCTTGGAATGATAAATTTAGACAAGTTTCATTAAAAAACATTATAAGGCTTATACACAAAGGCTATAATAATATTAATGATTATAAAGATATTAAAAAGTTTTCAGAAATACAAGAAGAAATAAAAGCAGGTGCATTTAAAATACTGCCACCAAATGAAATTTTTAGTTCTTGGGAAAAACAAGGAGTACTTTTACTAAACACTTATTTAAGTGTTGAAGCAGGTATAACTGGAAGCCACATTGCAATTTGGGAACCTTTTAGCATAAAACTTTTAGACTTCATATCAAATGAAAATAAAAATATAAATTGGTTTTTATGGGGAAAACAAGCAGAAGATAAAAAGAAATATATAAAAAATGGAACGTTTTATATAAGCAGACATCCAATGATGTGTTCTGAAAAGTATGAAGATGACTTTCTTAAAAACAATTGTTTTAAGGAAACAAAAGATATAATAAATTGGTTAGGTTAGACAAAATAAAAAGGCATATGAGGGCTCTTAAATTTAAGAGCTTTTTTTGTATGCTAAAAATCATATTTTTGATTATATATCATAACAGGTAAATATTGTAAGGAACAATTATTTTATTGTTTCCGTCTAACATAGTATAAGAAATATAAAAGGAGGTTAATGAAAATTCCTTAGGCCATAGGATAAAAACATAAAAATCATCTATATGATGACTAAATAGATTATTTGCAAAATAAAGAAAATAGCGAAAATGTAAAATATATGAAAAGAGGTTTTTAATATGAAAAAAAATAAAAAAATCATAAAAGTTGCAGCTTTAAGCATGTGTTTATCAATATCATCAATAGGGGTTGCATTTGCAGATACGGCAACTACACAGTTAGCGCCAGATGAACTTATGACAACTCAAGCGGAACAACCAATTGCTGATGAAAAAATAATTGAAAAACAAGTTGAAATTGACAAGTATCTATTTGGAGACTATAAAGAAGATATAGCTAAAAAGGGATTTACTGTTTCAACAACAACTGTTACACCTGATGGTTTTGTTCAAATAGGCATCACTCCTTTCAACCAAGAAAATGCGGATTATCTCTATGGATTGTTTGGAAAAGATATGGTTAAAGTAGTAGAAGAAGCTCAAGCAACAACTTTAGATGATTCAAAAATAGCTGAAACTTCAGGAGTTGTCAGTGTAGCAGATGATGCTAAAGAAGAAAAAACAAATAACACTACAAATATCATTATTGGAATAGTTGCAGCAGCAGTGTTAAGTTTCATAGCTATTTTTACACAAAAGAAAAAACCAGCAAGAAGATAGATATTTAAGCGGTAGGGTTAATCCTTGCCGTTTTTTATTGCGTGTCAGCTTTAATGTTATTTCGACATATTGCTTAATAATTTCAATCAATATTTTTATGTAATTTTTCGTAACCATTGATTTTGATGATTTATTTATAAAATTATTTATTTAATATATTTTTTTTCAAGCTGTTTCAGAATAAGAGTATTTTGGTATATATGTAATTAATAGATAAAATAAAATCTATGATTGTAAATAAAAAAGAGTTAGTGCTTTAAACAAAAGAAAAATTAATTAGGAGGTCCAAAGAGATGTATAAGTTTAAAAAGGGTGTTGTATTACCATTTTACCCAGTTAACAAACATAATGCTTTTGCAGCAGGAATGTATAACGCACAAGCTGATAGTATTAATATGGTAGCAGAAAACAACTTTGAAGAAACGCTAAAAATGAATGATAAATTATTTGTTAATATGTCTCATGAGCTAAATACACCGTTGAATATTATTTATAGTTCAGCTCAGCTAATGGAGTTATATTTAATTAATGATTCTATTGAAAAGGACAAGGAAAAATTAATTAAAAGTATTAATTCAATAAAACAAAATTGCTTTAGGTTAAGAAGACTTTTTAACAATTTGTTAGATTTATCTGAAATTCAAGCCGGAAATTTAAAATTAAATCTCAGCAATGAAAACATAGTTGAAGTAATTGAAAGTATAGTTCAATTATCAGCAGAATTTTTAAAAGGGATGAAATTAAATTTAATTTTTGATACGAATGTTGAAGAGAGAATCATCGCATGTGATATTGAAAAAATCAAAAGAGTAATTTTAAATCTTATTTCCAATGCAATTAAATTTTCTAATCCAGGTGAAAAGATATTTATCAGTTTGATTGACAAATGTGAAACAGTTGAAATATCTGTAAAAGATAATGGTATTGGAATAGACAAGCTGTTACAAGAAGGAATTTTTGAACGTTTTAGCCAAGTAGACAAATCACTTTCTCGTAGTGCAGAAGGAAGTGGTATGGGTTTGTCTTTTGTAAAGTCAATTGTTGAAATGCATGAAGGTAAAGTAAGTGTTGAAAGTAAAGTAGGTGAAGGTAGCATTTTCAAATTTGAGCTTCCTAATAAAACTTTAAATAAAATAAACAACTCATTTAAATTTAAAAATTATGATGATGAAATTGAAATGATAAGAATTGAGCTTTCGGATATTAATAACATGGGTTGGTCCATGTAAAATAAAATAGGAAACTTTAAAGCAATAATATAAAAATTAACATAAATAATAGCTTCTCTTAGAAAATATTTTATGATATTATATTACTTTAAATGTGATAAGATGAAATTTAATAATAATATCTTACACAAATTTAAAATTAGAAGGCGAATAAATTGGTTTATAAGCTGAATATAGAACACAAAATTGAGAAAAAGAAGTTTTTTAAAAAGCTCCATATTGATGAGAATACTGAAACATACAACAATGCTGATGATGCATTTATGGAGCTTTATGAAATTATTAAAAATAATATGAAACTGACTGTTTTATATTCAATAGTGCCTGCATTTGATTTAGGTTTTAAAAAACTTTATGAATGTGAACAATATGTGCTTTGTTTTATATCTTCAAAAGATGATATAAACAGTATTGTAAATGATATGATGTCATCCGGAAACTATTTAAAGGGATACTTGCTAAATGAAATGGCAACTGATGTTATTTTTAATGCATCTAATGAAATGAATAATATAATTAGAGAAAAATCAAAAGATTTATGTTATAAATTATCTAAAAGAATTGCTCCAGGGGATGGAGAAATAGACATGAAGTATCAAAAAACAATTCTTGATTTTTTAAAAAAGGAATTATTTATAGATGCATATTTAACAGATGATTATATGATTGTTCCGCATAAATCATTGTTGTATTTATATGGATTAGAGAAAGCTACTTTAAATACAGAGCCAATGGAAGATAATTGCAACATGTGCAGCAATTTAAACTGTCAATATAGGGACTTTAAATGATGAAAAAGTATGAGCTAGATTTTATTAATCAAAATTTAAGTATTGAAGTTGATGAAGGAACAACCATTTCTAAAGCATGTGAAATGGCAGGCTACCCTTTGGATTTGGTGTGCAATGGAAGAGGCACATGTGGGAAATGTAAAGTTACAATTGAAGATAATAATGAAAATTCAATTGTTTTATCATGTGTTACTAAAGTTAAAAGCAATTTAAAAATACATTTAAATGAAGAAAATTACATCCACAAAGCTAATATATTGGAAACGAGCAATATAGACCATGAAACTTTATTTAAACCATCACTAAAAAAAATGTATATAGATATTAAAAGTATAAAAAATACAGACAATGGGTATTTAGAAAATTGCGATTTATATGTTTTAAAGAAATTTTCAAATCTTATATATGAAAAAGGATGCAAAGGCATTACTTTTATAAGTTATGAAAATGAAATAATAGATGTGCAATTAAATGATACAACTTCACATTTGTATGGTGTGAGTATAGATATTGGAACAACAAGTGTTGTATTACATGTTTACAATCTAATTACAGGGGAATTGTTAAATACTTATTCTAGTTTAAACATGCAAATATCCATGGGTGCTGATGTTATTAGCAGAATAATGTATGCACAAAGTTCAAAAACAGGACTTTTTGAATTAAATCAAAAAATAATAAAAACAATAAACAACTTGCTTGATAAAGCTTGTTTAGACTTAACTAAATTTAAGGACAATTTATACAATATTGTATTGTGTGGTAACAGCACCATGCAGCATTTGTTGTTCAATTTAAGACCAGACAGTTTAGGTTCTAGTCCTTTTGCAAGTATTACTAAAGATTATATAAGCTGCTTTAGTGAAGAGTTACAAATAAATGCTAACAACAGGTGCAAGATTATATTTTTACCGCTTCTAGGTGGGTTTGTAGGCGCAGATACAACATCTGTGTTGTTAACTGTTGAAAATGACAATAAAAATAAGTTAATTATTGATCTGGGTACTAATGGAGAAATAGCAGTTGGCAATATTAATAAATATCTAGTATCTTCAACTGCATGCGGGCCGGCTTTAGAAGGAGGCAGCATAGAATGTGGCATGAGAGGTATATTTGGTGCTATTGAAAAGTGCAAAATAGAAAATGATGATGTCATGTTAAAAGTTATAGGCGATGCTAAGCCCTTAGGCATATGCGGTTCTGGAATAATTGATATAATAGCTGAACTTTTAAAAACGAATATTATTGATGCAACAGGCAGAATGCTTACAAAAGAAGAATTTATAGATATAAAACCTGAGTCTAAATTATGTGCTAAACTTGTAAAGATAAATGATATTAATTGTTTTATAATATATAGTGATGATGAGAGCAAAGTTTATTTGTCGCAAAAGGATATCAGGCAAATTCAATTAGCTAAAAGCTCAATATATTCAGGTTGCATGATTTTAATGAAAGTATTTAATTTAAGTTTAGATGAAATTGATGAAATTATTATATCAGGTGCCTTTGGAAACTATATAGATGTTGATAATGCAATGTATATTGGACTGTTGCCATCTGTTGATAAATCAAAGTTAAACAATATAGGCAATGGTGCCGGTAAAGGTGTTTCATTGTATCTTCTTAATAATGAAATGAAATACAAGTGTGATGAAATAGTAAAAAATACAAAACATTATGAACTAGCAAATGATGTAAGTTTTGTAGATGAATATATTAAAAATATGAACTTTTAAATTTTAATCTTGGTATACAAAAAAATTGATTTATCTACATGCATTTAATAGCAATAACTTTAAGCTTTTAAAAAAAATCATACCAGAAAATATTAAGTTTTGTTAAGAATTCTTTTTTTGTTGGAATATCAACAAAGGAATTCTTTACTTTTTTTTACAATATTCTCTATATTAGTAATGGTAAGGGTTTAGAGGAAAGCAGGTCTATATGTAGTATGCTATTGACTAAAATGAAAAGCAATGGTACAATATGTTGTGTTGCGCTAGGCACATAAAATAAATTACATATTAATATACTAAAGATATTTAGAAATAATAAACTTATAGGAATGAGGGATGGACATTGATTAAAATTTTAAAAAGAACAGGGACTTTCGTTGAATTTACACCGGACAAAATAAGCAATGCAATAATTAAAGCTATGAAGGAAACAAAGGATGGTGTTGACGAGGAATTAGCTCATCAAATAAGTTTTAGGATTGAAGAGCAACTTATGGGTAAAAATTTCCCTATAGCAGTAGAAATAGTACAAGATATGGTAGAAAATGAGTTAATGGATAGCAAAAGAAAAGACGTTGCTAAAAAATACATTTTATATAGATATGAGAGAGATAAATCTAGAGATTCTCGTAAAAGAAAAGATTACAAACTTTTAAGCGAAGAATTTTTGAGCAAATATAAACACGTTGGTTCTCCTATGAATCAATTAGGTAACTTTGTATATTACAGAACATACTCAAGATGGCTACCTGAAGAAAGACGTAGAGAATATTGGTGGGAAACTGTTAGAAGAGCAGTAGAGTACAACTGCAGCCTTGTTCCTACTAAAAAAGATGAAGCAGAGCAATTATATGATAATATTTTTAATCTGAAACAATTTTTATCAGGAAGAACATTTTGGGTAGGTGGTACACCTGTATCTTACAATTATCCTATGGCAAACTATAACTGTGCATTTGAAATAATAAATGATTTCCATGCATTTAGAGATTTGTTTTACTTGTTGATGATAGGTTCTGGAGTTGGTGTAAGAATATTAAAGAGCGATGTTGAAGAACTTCCTAAAATAAGAGGCAATTTTAAAATAATACATGAAGATTATACACCTGTAGATAAATTAATAAGAGAAGATAATACAGGAATTGAATATATTTTAAACAACACTGTAAAGATAATTGTTGGAGATAGCAAAGAAGGCTGGGTTCAAGCTCTTGATTATTTCTTAAGCTTTATAAACAGCAGTGAATACAGAAATATTAATACAATAATTTTAAACTACAACAATGTTAGACCAAAAGGAGAAGTTCTTAAAACTTTTGGCGGAACTGCCAGCGGTCATTCAAGCTTAAAAAATATGTTTACTAAAATTGATAAAGTAATTAAAAAACGCGGAACTATTGAAGGTAAAGAAAGATATAAACTAAAACCTATAGATTGTTTAGATATTGCAAATATAATAGGCGAAAATGTTGTAGTAGGCGGAGTTAGAAGAACAGCAGAAATCATGCTTGTAGATTATGATGATACTGATTCGATAGAAGCTAAAAATAAACTTTACAAACAAATAGATGGACAATGGATTGTTGATAAAGATATTATACATCGTTCAATGAGCAATAATTCTATTTATTATAGAAAGAAACCTACTCGTGCACAGTTAAAATGGCAAATAGAACAAATGAGATATTCAGGTGAACCTGGATGGGTTAATGAAGAAGCAGGAAGCAAGAGAAGAGAAAATATGAATGGAGTTAATCCATGTGGTGAAATACTCCTGGATGACAAAGGATTATGCAATTTAACAACTGTAAATGTATTTGCATTTGTAGATGAAAATGGAAAAATAGATGAAAAAGGTTTAATTAATGCACAAAGACTTTCAGCAAGAGCTGCATACAGAATGACATGTGTTGAACTTGAACTTTCTGAATGGGATAGAGTTCAACAAAGAGATAAAATTACAGGTTGCTCAATAACTGGATGGCAAGACATGGTTAATGCTGCAGGACTAGATAAAAATGCTCAAGCAGTACTTTTGAAAAAATTAAGAGAAGTTGCAAATGATGAATCTGAAAGATATGCAAATGAAATAGGAGAAAAAGCTCCAATACTTGTTACAACAGTTAAACCAGAAGGAACATTATCTCAGTTGCCTGGAGTATCAAGCGGCGTTCATTATTCTCATTCTCCATATTTCTTGAGAAGAGTTAGAATAAACAGCCATGATCCACTTGTAAAAGTTTGTGAAGAGCTAGGATATTCAATACACCCTGAAGTTGGCCAAGAAATGAAAACTTGTACTACTAAAGTTGTTGAATTCCCAGAAAAAGCTCCTATGGGTAAAACTAAATATGATGTTACTGCCATAGAGCAACTTGAAAATTATAAATTATTTATGGAAAATTATGTTGATCACAACTGTTCAATTACTATTCATGTTAGAGATAATGAATGGGATCAAGTTGAGCAATGGGTATGGGATAACTGGGATGATGTTGTTGCACTTTCATTCTTATCTTTAGATGATAGTTTTTATCAGCTCATGCCATATGAATCGATAACTGAAGAAGAATATAAACAACGTGTAAGTGAAATGAGACCATTTATACCATCGTTATTAAGCAAATATGAAGTTCAAGAAATGGATTTAGATGTAGGAACTGAAAGTTGTGATAGCGGCATTTGTCCAATAAGATAAATATAGAGTATCTCCCTAACTACTCATTATATTTAACAAAGCAATAGTTTAGTAAAGCTATTGCTTTGTTTTTTTATTATATTGCAAACAAAAATAATTGCTGTTATAATGTGATTTGCAAATGATAATAATAAATATTAAAAATAAGGTTTGGAGTTTTATATAATGAATAAATATAGGAAGCTATTATCAAATACAATTATATTCGGTATTGGAACATTTGGCTCAAAAGTGTTGGTATTTCTTTTAATGCCACTGTATACCAGAGTTTTAAGCAGTTCTGATTACGGAGTGGTAGATTTAATAATTCAAACTTCTAATTTGCTTATTCCAATTGTTTCATTAGGAATAGCAAATGCAGTAATTAGATTTGGGTTAGATAAAAGTGTTAAAAAAAGCGATGTTTTTTCAATAGGATTAGTAACCATACTTTGTGGTTTTGGAATCTTTTTAATTTTAATACCAATTTTAAGTAAAATTACATATATTTCTGGTCATACTGTTTTAATTTATATATTTGTACTTATGTCATGTCTAAGAACGCTGTGTTCTCAATTTGTTAGAGCAAAAGAATATGTAAAGCTTTATGCATTTGACGGAGTTATAAGTACAATTACTATTATAATATTCAATGTGCTTTTTCTTGTAATATTTAAACTAGGTATAACAGGTTATGTCATGGCAATAGTAATGTCAGATATGCTTTCAACATTGTTTTTATTTTGGGCTGCAAAATTACACAGATATGTTCGCATAAAAAGTATAAACAAAGAAGTTGCAATTTCAATGGTTAAATACTCCATACCATTGATACCGGCAACAATATTTTGGTGGATTACAAATGTTTCTAATAGATTTATAGTTGCATATGTTTTAGGAAGCGAAGCAAATGGTATTTATGCTGTATCATACAAAATACCTACAATAATAGTTTTAATTTCAAATATATTTATGGATGCATGGCAGATGTCTGCAGTTACAGAAGAAGATAAATTAAGCCGAGAGAAGTTTTTCTCAAAAGTATTTAAAGTTTATCAATCAGTATTATTTTTATCAGCATCAGGGATAATTTTATTTTCTAAAGTGGTTACGAAAGTTCTTGTATCAGATGCATTTTATTTATCTTGGAAGTACATACCGTTTTTGGTTATGGCAACAACATTTTCGTGCTTAGTGACTTTCTTAGGCTCTGTATACATGGTAGAGAAAAAGAGTATTTTAACACTTTCAACAACTATAGTTGGAGCTGTTGTAAATGTTGTGTTGACATTTATACTCATTGATAAATATGATGTAAATGGAGCCGCATTTGCAACGTTTATAAGTTATTTCATAGTATTTATGCTTAGAGCAGTCAATACTAAACAATTTATAAAAATTGACTGGAATGCGCCAAAATTAGTGTTGAATTTATTTATTGTAATGTGTCAAGCTTTTATCATGGTAAATGAAATGAAATATTGGGTTGTTTATGAAGTATTATTAGTTTCATTAATGATGATTTTAAACTTTGGTCTAATTTGGAATAATGTTAAAAAGTTAATATTTAAAAATAAATGATAATTTAAATCATAAAAAAAGGTCTGTCTCAAAATAGAATTATTAAATGTTTCTATGAGAGGCAGCTCTTTTTTTATATAACAGCTCTTTCCCTTTATGTAAAATAATATTTTATCTAATCATTATTTCAAGGGCAACTTCTGATATTGTAATAAAATCTTTTATGCAAAGTTTTTCATCTGTAGTGTGAACAAGTTCCATGCCCGTACCTAAATTTATCGATTTAATTCCATTTTTATTATAAACATTTGCATCACTGCCGCCACCTGAAGGTATTTTTTCCACATCAATTCCCTTGCTCTTGCAAATATTTGCTACCATTTCTATAAATTCATCATTTGGATCTAATGAATATGAAAAATAACATTCTTCGACATTGTATTCTAATTTTGCACCATATTTTTCTGATGCTGTTTTTAAACAATCAATCATGTGATCTGTTTGGATTTTCAATTTGTCGTCAGAACGACTTCTTGCTTCAGCTATTATTTCTGCAACTGGAGAAACTATATTTGTAGGTCCTATTGCTTTGAACGTTCCTATATTTGCTGTTGTTTCTTCATCAATTCTAAGTAATTTCATATTTGTTACAGCTTCTGCTGCAACCATAATTGCACTGATTCCATCTTCTGGACAACCTCCAGCATGAGATGGTTTACCAATTACTTTTGCAAAAATTCTAGTTTGAGCAGGAGCTTGAACGATTATTTTTCCTGCATTGCCGCCACTGTCAAGGACTATTGCTTTTTTAGCTTTTAATTTGGAGAAATCAACATTTTTGGCTCCATTAAGCCCGCCTTCTTCACTTATAGAAAATACAACTTCAATATCTCCATGAGGAATGTTATTTTCTTTTATAACTTTCAAAGCTTCTATTATAGCAACGACGCCTGACTTGTCATCACCACCAAGAATTGTATTACCTTTACTTTTAACATAGCCATCTTCAACATATGGTTCAATACCAATTCCAGGAGTAACAGTATCCATATGTGCACTAAATAAAACAGTTTCAGTATCTTTGCTACCATGAAAAAAACAATAAACATTATTTCCATTGGAGCCTACTTTTTTTCCTGCATCATCAACATATACTTCAAATCCAAAATCTCTTAAATCTTTCGCAATTCTTTCTGAAATTGCTTTTTCATTTTTAGTTTCACTGTCAATTTGAACATACTCCATAAATGTGTCAAGTAAACGTTTTTCATTAATCATAAAAACCCTCCCATATATTCATTAATTACATTATATATCATTTTACCCTTTTTACAATTAATTTTCAATTATACTTTTATACTTTACATATTGAATATTATAGGCTCATTTTATTAACATTTTATAAACATTCCCAATTAACCTTAATTTTTCAAGAAAATGTACGAATATAATTATAGAGATTATAATATCTCAAAAAACATAGAAATTTTTAAAGATTTTATTTAAATTATAATGTTATTCTTAAGGTTTAGGGGGTATAATATTACTAGCGTTTATTTAAGAGGGGTTAACATGTTTGACATACAAGAAGAATTAAAAAAAATTCCTGACAACCCAGGAGTTTATCACATGAAAAACAGTTTTGGTGAAATAATATATGTAGGGAAGGCTAAAAATTTAAAGAAAAGAGTTAAACAATATTTTCAGTCTAGAAACCATTCATCAAAAATACAAGCTATGATAAAAAACATAGCAGAATTTGAATATATTATAACTGATAATGAAGTTGAAGCTTTAATATTAGAAGCTAATTATATAAAAAAATACAAACCAAGATATAATACATTACTTAGAGATGACAAACAATATCCATATATTAAAATATCTGCACAAGAAAAATATCCTCGTATTTATAAAGTAAGAGAAGTTAAAAAAGATGGCGCAAAATATTATGGACCATATATCAGCAATTATTCAGTGAATGAAATAATAGATATTGTAGGCAGTTTGTACAAATTGAGAAAATGTTCACAAAAACTTGATGGAACAAGAAAAAATCAAAGACCATGTTTGAATTATCACATAAACAGATGCAATGCACCATGCATGGGAAATGTTGATTACAGTGTATATAAAGAGGAAGTTTTAAAGGCCATAAGTTTTCTTTCTGGTAAAGAAGATGATCTCATAGATTCTTTAAAAGAAAAGATGAAGGTTGCATCTCAAATTCTTGACTTTGAATTGGCTGCAAAGTATAGAGATCAAATAAGAGCTCTTGAAATGATTGCTGAAAAACAAAAAATAGTTTCAACAACTTCATCTACAGATCAAGATGTTATAGGTAGCGCAATTGGTATAGAAGAAGCATGCATACAAATTTTCTTTATAAGAAATGGAAAAATCACAGGAAGAGAGCATTTCTTACTAACTAATATTTCTGAAAATGAAACAAGAGAAGAAATAATAAGTTCGTTCATTACTCAGTTTTATACAGGAACTGTATATATTCCTAAGGAAATATATATTGAAACAGAAATTGAAGATATGGAACTTTTTGAAAGTTTGCTTTCTGAAAAAAGAGGCAATAAGGTTTCAATAAAAATACCTGTTAAAGGTGACAAAAGCATGCTTGTTAAAATGGTTAAGAAGAATGCTTTAGAAATACTTGAAAAAGGAAGTCAACGAATTAAAAGCAATCAAGATGAAAGTCTGCATGCAGTTGAAGGACTTAAGGAATTATTGGAATTAGAAGAACCTCCAATGAGAATAGAAGCATATGACATTTCAAACATTCAAGGTGTGGAGTCTGTAGGTTCCATGGTTGTATTTGAAAAAGGAATTGCCAGCAAAAGTAATTACAGGAGATTTAAAATTAAGACAGTAACTGGACCTGATGATTATAAAAGTATGGAAGAAGTTTTGGAGCGAAGAATAAATAGAGGTTTAAACGACAGTAATGATATGAAAGGCTTCAATAAAATGCCAGACCTTTTGCTCATAGATGGAGGCAAAGGACAAACAAATATAGTGGAAGCTGTCATTAGAAACTACGGATTAAACATTCCTGTATGTGGCATGATAAAGGATGATAAACATACAACAAAGGGTTTAATATATAATGGAAAAGAAATAGACTTGAAAAAAACTGACAAAGTTTATCGCTTGATATATAAGATACAAGAAGAAGCACATAGGTTTGCTATTGAATATCATAGAAACTTAAGAGATAAAACTTTATTTAAGTCAGAACTCGACAATATTGAAAATGTAGGAGAAAAAAGGAAAATTAATTTGCTTAGGAAGTTTGGTTCAGTGGAAAGCATAAGAACAAAGAGCGTTGATGAATTAAAAGATGCTCCAGGAATGAATATTAAAGCGGCAGAGTCCGTATATAACTATTTTAACAAAAAATAATAAAATAATTAGTAATTAAAATCGAACAATGAAAAATAAACTTCTGGTTAAATTTGAGCAACATTACATTTTGAAATTTTTCATTTAACATCTTTAATTATTAATTATGAGAAGGATGGTGTCGCAATGGCATATGTTAAACTTGAAGATTTAGTAAGGTACATGGGGCTGGAACCTGTATACTACCCTGAAGGTGTTCAATCAAGAATATATACTCCAGAAATAGTGAGACCAGGACTGCAGATGGCAGGTTATTTTGACTGGTTTTCCTTTGAAAGAGTACAAGTTATGGGGAAAACTGAAATGTTTTTCATCAGGACTTTAGAAGAAGAAGTAAAAAAAGAAAGATTAGATAGATTTTTCAGTTATCCTATACCAGCTCTTGTAGTAGCAAATGAAATGGATGTTGATGATACAATAATTTTTTACGCAAAAAAATATAAAAGACCAGTTTTTAAAGCAAACGCTAAAACTACAAGATTAGTAAATGCAATGATAAGTTTTTTAGAAGAAGAACTTGCACAAGAAGCAACAATACATGGCGTATGCCTTGAAGTTTTTGGTGTAGGTATATTTATAAAAGGTAAAAGCGGTATTGGAAAAAGTGAAACATCTCTTGAACTTATAAACAGAGGCCACAGACTTATTGCAGATGATGCAGTTATTGTAAGAAAAATAGATAATGGATTAAAAGCTACATGTCCTGAATTAACTCAGCATCTAATGGAAATTAGGGGAGTGGGAATACTAGATATTAAACATTTATTTGGTGTAGGATCTATAAAATTAGAACAATTTATTGAATTAGCAGTTGAACTTGAAGAATGGGATAATAAAAAAGAATATGACAGGATAGGTTTAGATGAAAACTTTATCGAGATACTTGATGTAAAGGTTCCCACTGTTATTATACCTGTTAGACCTGGTAGAAATATTTCTGCTATTATTGAAATAGCAGCTAAAAATTATAGACAAAAGTTATTAGGATATAATGCTCTTGATATGTATAACAAAAGATTTCATAATTTGGCAAAATCATAGTTCAAATATTAAAATTTATTAACAATTAGCTTGAAATTATTATGAAAATTATGAAATTTTATAAAAAAATAACTGCAAATGATTTTTACATTCCAAATCTTGCAAAACTATAATATGCATAAAAGATGCAGATTAATATTATTCTATGGAAAACGACTATTTATTTATAAAGATAAGTAAAAGTTGAAAATAAATTAAATAAAAATTATTTTACATAAAAAGCAAATGTGGCGAAAAGTACGTATTTTTATAGTTGCAAAATCGCTGTATTTACGATATAATTTTAAAAGATATTGAATTATTAATACAATTAGGAGGAAATATAAATGTCAAAAGTTATGAAAACTATGGATGGAAATACAGCTGCAGCATATGTGTCTTATGCATTCACTGAAGTAGCAGCAATTTTCCCTATAACACCGTCTTCACCAATGCCTGAACTAGTAGACGAATGGTCTGCTCACGGTACTAAAAATATTTTCGGACAAACGGTAAAAGTTACTGAGTTAGAGTCAGAAGCAGGAGCTGCTGGAGCTGTTCACGGTTCATTGCAAGCAGGTGCTTTAACAACTACTTATACTGCATCTCAAGGATTATTATTAATGATTCCAAATATGTATAAAATTGCAGGCGAATTATTGCCTGGAGTATTCCATGTAACTGCAAGAGCAATTGCTGGGCATGCATTATCTATATTCGGAGATCATTCTGACGTTATGGCAGCAAGACAAACTGGTTTTGCACTACTTGCTTCAAGCAGCGTTCAAGAAGTTATGGATATTGGGGGCGTTGCTCACTTAACTTCTATTAAAACAAGAGTACCATTCCTCCATTTCTTTGACGGTTTTAGAACATCGCATGAAGTACAAAAAATTGAAACTATTGATTATGCAGACCTTGCTAAACTTGTTGATATGGATGCAATAAAAGAGTTTAGAGATAGATCTTTAAATCCAGAACATCCAGTAACAAGAGGAACTGCACAAAATCCTGACATATTCTTCCAAGCAAAAGAAGCTTCAAATAAATTTTATGATGTAGTTCCTGATGCTGTAGCAGATTATATGAAAGAAATGAGCAAAATTACAGGAAGAGAATATAAACCATTTAATTATTATGGTGCACCAGATGCTGAAAACATAATAATAGCTATGGGTTCTGTTACAGAAACAGCAAGAGAAGTTATTGATTATTTAACAGCTAAAGGTGAAAAAGTAGGTATGGTAATAGTACATCTTTACAGACCTTTCTCATCTAAATATTTCTTTGATGTAATGCCTAAAACAGTTAAGAAAATATCTGTATTAGATAGATGCAAAGAACCTGGAGCTCCTGGAGAACCATTGTACTTAGATGTTAAATCAATGTTCTACGATGTAGTAGAAAAACCAATTATAGTAGGCGGAAGATATGGACTTGGTTCAAAAGATACAACTCCTGCTCAAATATTTGCAGTATATAACAATTTAAAAGAAGAATCACCTAAAACTGATTTCACAATTGGTATAGTTGATGATGTTACATTTAAATCATTAGAGACTCCTGCATTAGTTAATACTTCAGCACCTGGAACTGTTAGATGTAAATTCTGGGGACTTGGTTCTGATGGAACAGTTGGAGCAAACAAGAGTGCAATAAAAATAATCGGAGACCATACAGCTTTGTATGCTCAAGGTTATTTCTCATATGACTCTAAAAAATCAGGTGGAGTTACTGTATCTCATTTAAGATTTGGTAAATCACCTATTAGATCAACATATTTAATTGATGAAGCTGATTTTGTATCAGTATCTCAACAGTCATATATTGGTAAATACGACATGATAACTGGTCTTAAAAAAGGCGGTAAATTCCTATTAAATACAATTTGGAACAAAGAAGAAATTGAAGCTAACTTGCCAGCAGATATGAAAAAATATATGGCTGACAATGATATTCAATTCTATACAGTTAATGCGACAGGATTTGCACAAGAATTAGGTCTTGGAAACAGAACTAACATGATTATGCAATCAGCATTCTTTAAATTAGCTGACGTAATACCAGTTGAAGAAGCAGTAGGCTACTTAAATAGTTCAATTGTTAAATCATATGGTAAAAAAGGCGATGCTATTGTTAACATGAACAAATCAGCTGTAGACAAAGGAATAACAGGTCTTGTTAAAATAGAAGTACCTGCATCTTGGAAATCAGCAATTGACTCTTCAAGTGTTGCTCAAGATGAAAGCAGACCAGATTTCGTTAAAAATATTGCAGATATTATGAATAAACAAGAAGGCGATAAACTTCCTGTAAGTTCATTTGCTGGTTCAGAAGACGGAACAATGCCAATGGGTTCTGCTGCTTATGAAAAAAGAGGTATTGCAGTAACTGTACCTGAATGGATTCCTGAAAACTGTATTCAATGTAATCAATGTTCATTCATTTGTCCTCATGCAGTTATTAGACCAATGTTGTTAAATAAAGAAGAAAAAGCAAACGCACCTGAAACATTCAAAACACTTAAAGCTTCAGGTAAAGGCTTAGAAGATTTAGAATATAGACTTCAAATAAGCACTTTAGACTGTACTGGATGCGGAAACTGTGCTGATATATGTCCTGCTAAGAATAAAGCTTTAGTTATGGAGCCAATTGCTACACAAACAGAAGCTCAACTTCCAAACTGGGATTATGCAACTAACCATGTTACAATTAAAGATACATTAATGGATAGAGGTACTGTTAAAGGTAGCCAATTCTGCAAACCATACTTAGAGTTCTCAGGAGCTTGTGCTGGTTGCGGCGAAACTGCATATGCTAAAACAATTACACAATTGTTTGGTGATAGAATGATGGTAGCAAATGCTACAGGATGTTCATCTATTTGGGGAGCATCAGCACCTTCAACTCCATATTGCAAAGATGCTAATGGAAGAGGACCATCATGGGCTAACTCATTATTTGAAGACAATGCTGAATTTGGATTTGGTATGGCAACAGCTGTTGGACAAATAAGAGATGGTATCCAAATTACAATGGAAAAATTAATTGCATTAGATGTAGCACAAGAAATTAAAGATGTATGTGAGCAATGGATTGCTAAAAAATACAATGGTGAAGAATCTAGAGCTGCTTCTTATAAAGTAATTGCAGCATTAGAAATGTTCAAACCTTGCTGTGATGAATGTGCAGCATTAGTGAAAGAAATATTAGATAAAAAAGACTTCCTAGTTAAAAAATCTCAATGGATATTTGGTGGAGATGGATGGTCTTATGATATAGGATACGGCGGATTAGACCATGTATTAGCTACAGGAGAAGATGTAAATATTCTTGTATTAGATACAGAAGTTTATTCAAATACTGGTGGACAGTCTTCAAAAGCTACTCCTACTGCTTCTGTTGCAAAATTTGCAGCATCTGGTAAGAGAGTTAAGAAAAAAGACCTTGGCATGATTGCAGCAACATACGGATACGTATATGTAGCACAAGTTGCTATAGGCGCTGACAAAAACCAATTCTTAAAAGCTTTAAAAGAAGCTGAAAGCTATAATGGTCCATCACTAATAATAGCTTACGCTCCATGTATCAACCATGGTATTAAAGCTGGAATGGGTAAAACTGTAGATAGAGAAAAGAAAGCTGTAGAAGCTGGATACTGGCATTTATACAGATTCAACCCACTTCTTAAAGAAGAAGGAAAGAATCCATTTATATTAGATTCTAAAGAACCAAAAACTTCATTTAGAGAATTCTTAGATGGAGAAGTTCGTTACACTTCATTAAAAGGATCATTCCCAGAAATAGCAGAAGAATTATATCTTAAAGCAGAAGATAATGCTAAAGATAGATATGAAGGCTACAAAAGAATGGCTGAAATGAAATATTAATATTAATAATACAAAGCCCTGTATACCTTATGGTATATAGGGCTTAATTTTTTGTGATTTATTCTTGCTAAAACAATAAAACTACAATATAATGAATTCATAAATGCTAAATATCATAATTATATAATAATTCTGCTAAGTACGGAATTATTAATGAATTAGGAAGGATTAAAAAATGATAAAAATAAAAATAAGTGATGTCATTGAGATATTAGATGCTGAATACTCTGGAAATATTGACAGTACAATATGTGGAGTTAGTATTGACTCAAGAAAGGTGTCTGAAAACAATCTATTTATTCCTATAAAAGGATTAACTACAAATGGTCACAAATACATAAAAGATGCTATTGACAAGGGCATTGTTGCAACTTTATGGAATAAGGATGAACCTAATCCCCCAGCAAATATTGCCGTTATATTTGTTGATGATACAGTAAATGGTCTGCAAAAATTAGCTTTGTCATATAGAAATAAATTAAAAACTAAAATAGTCGGAATAACAGGCAGCAATGGTAAAACTTCAACTAAAGATATTACAGCAGGCGTGTTGTCTCATAAATATAAAACTCAAAAAACCTTAGGTAATTATAATACAGAAATTGGTGTTCCATACACATTGCTTAGTTTAGATGAAGATTGTGAAGTTGCAGTCATAGAAATGGGAATGGAAAGAAAAGGCGAAATTGACTTTTTAACTCATTTGGTACAACCTGATATAGGCATTATAACGAGTGTTGGACTTGTTCACATAGATAATTTTGAATCAATAAATGATATTGCAAAAGCAAAGCTTGAAATTGTTAATGGGATAAAAGATGATGGCTTATTTATTTATTTTGGTGATGATGAATTAATTGAAAATACTGTTAGAAATACAGAAATTAAGAACAGTATTAGAAAAGTAACATTTGGAAATAAACCACACAACAATTTATGGATAAAAGGATTTAAAGAAGATACTAATGGTATCACTTTCAAAATAAGCGATGATGAATGTGAAGAACTTCATGTTGAAATGTTAGGCAGACATCAATCATTAAATGCTCTTGCTGCTATTTTAGCTGCAAAGGAACTTGGTATGACTTATGAAGAGATAAAATTGGGACTTTTAAAAATAGAAAAGACAGGTTTAAGAAATGAAGTGCTAAAAATTAAGGAATGCACAATTTTAAATGACTGTTATAAATCTAATCCAGTAAGCATAAAAGCAGCTCTTGGTATTTTTGAATTATTTGAGTCGGAAAAGAAAATAGTAGTATTAGGCGATATGTTAGGATATAGAGAAATGAGTGTGGATATGCACTATAATGTTGGAAAAGATTTATCAGCTCGCAAAATAGATGAACTTGTTACAATTGGGGAAATGGCAAAAGATATAGCACGTGGTGCCAGAGAAAATACAAATATCAAAAGTATAATTGAATTCGACAATAAAGAAGAAGCTACAGATTATATTAGTAAATATTTAGATACAAATTCTACTATGTTAATAAAAGGTTCTAGGTTTTTAAAGTTAGAATATATAACAAATAAATTAAAACAATTATAAAGTGGGTGGGAAATATGAATAAAATTAAGTTAGCAATAGTATTTGGCGGAAAATCAAGCGAATATTCAATATCATTACATTCTGTAACAGCTATTATTAAAAATGTACCTCGCGATAAATTTGATGTGATTTTAATAGGAATTACAGAAGAGGGAAAATGGCTTTATTATGATGGTGATGCAGAAAGTGTTAATAATGACACTTGGAATAAAAATAGAAATTTAAGTGAAGTAGTTTTAAGTACTGATGATAAATTTAAAGGATTTTTGAAATTAACAAGTGACAATCAATATGAAAAAGTTGAAGTTGATTGTATTTTTCCTGTCCTTCATGGTAAAAATGGAGAGGATGGAACTATTCAAGGACTTTGTCAATTAGCAGGCATACCTTTTGTAGGATGCGACATGACATCATCTGCAGTGTGCATGGATAAGGAGTTTACCCATGTGATATGTGAAATGGCTGGAATAAAAACAGCCCCATTTATGGCTGTTGTAAATTCTAAAACTTTAAATGTTAAATCATTGTATGATGAAGCTCTTGAAAAATTATCTCTTCCTATGTTTATAAAACCAGCAAATGGTGGTTCATCTCTAGGTATCAGTAAAGTTAGAAATTATGATGAATTTGAAAAAGGTATAATGGAAGCTTTTGAATATGATAAAAAAGCTGTAATTGAAGCTATGATTGAAGGCTTTGAAATTGGCTGTGCAGTAGTCGGAAATAATGAACTTATAATAGGAGAAGTAGATGAAATTGATACTAAAAATGACTTCTTTGATTATGTTGAAAAATATTCACAATCAAATTCTAAAATTCATTGTCCAGCAAGAATTAGTGATGAATTGAGGAAAGAAGCAAAAAGCATGGCTGAAAGAATATATAAAGCTTTAAGATGTTCAGGCATGGCAAGAATAGATATGTTTTTAACTCCTAATAATGAAATTTATTTAAATGAAGTAAATACAATACCTGGACTTACAGATTTAAGCAGATATCCTTCAATGCTTAAAAAAATAGGTATAGAATATACTGATTTAATAGTTAAGTTAGTTGATTTGGCAATGGAGAAATAGTAGCAATGCAGAATTAAAAGAAAGGATTTGTGCTTAGCACAAATCCTTTTGTTGTCTAGTAGATTATTTAAATCAAGCATAAGAACTTTTAATTGCATTCTGCATTCTTGCATTACTGCATTATTATTTAAGTCCTAATATTACTCTTGCTTCATCCGGTGTTGCGATTTCTCTACCTAATAATTTAGCTATTTGAACTGCTTTTGTAACCATTTCTCCGTTTGATTTTGCTAGAACACCTTTTTCTAAATAAAGGTTATCTTCGAAGCCTACTCTGACATGACCACCAAGTGAAATTGTAGCAGCAGCTATATGCCATGCATTTTTACCAAGTCCAGCAGCTGTCCAAGTAGATCCTGCTGGTACACTACCAGCCATAAATACTAAGTCACGTAGTGTAGCTGACATTTGTACCCCGAGTACAAAATCAAAGTGTAATGGATGAACTAACAAACCTTTTTTATCAGCTTTAAGGGCTATGTCAATCATACCTTTATCAAACACTTCAAGTTCAGGTTTAATGCCTTTTTCTTTCATAATTTTAGCAAAGTTAAATATTGTGTTATCTGTATTAATGAATATTTCGTCTCCACCAAAGTTACATGTTCCACAATCTAAAGTTGCAAACTCAGGTGTTGGAACAATATCAGTAGACGCTAATCTTTCTAAATCTGTCATACCTACTGCTCCACCGGTAGAGGGTTGTATAATAACATCTGGACAAACCTTTCTTATAGCATCTACTGCTTCTTGAAATCTTTTTGTATCTTGTGTAGGTGTTCCATCGTCCCTTCTTACATGAAGATGAATAACTGCGGCACCTGCATCATATGCAGATTTTGCTTCTCTTACAATTTCATCAATTGTATAAGGAACTGCAGGGTTCTGTTCTTTTGTTACTTCTGCGCCACATATAGCAGCGCTAATAATTAATTTTTCCATTTGTAAAAACCTCCATTTATTTTTTTGCCTAGTAACATTTTACAATATTTATAAAGTATAGTCAATGTTATCAAATGTTAAAATATTATAATATGAAAAAATTTTTATTTTATTTAAAAAAATAATATAAAAGTTTTAAATTATATGGTATTCTATATTCGATAATTATACTAATAATAATAGAAATGTAACATAGCATAACAAAAAAATAACAGATATATGTTATACTAATATCAAATGACAAAGGAGAATTATTTAATGGACAGAGAATTAGCATTAAATATAGTTAGAGTTACAGAAGCTGCAGCACTAGGTAGTGGAAAGTATTTTGGAAGAGGAAACAAGGAAATAGCCGACCAGGCTGCAGTAGATGGAATGAGAAGCATGTTTCAAGTATTGGATATTTCAGGAACTGTTGTAATAGGTGAAGGTGAATTAGATGAAGCTCCTATGCTTTATATTGGTGAAAAAATAGGTACATGGGAAGAAGGTTCACCTGAAATTGACATCGCCGTTGATCCACTTGATGGAACAAAGCTTATTGCTAAAGGACTTCCTGGTGCATTAGCTGTTGTAGCAGTAGCACCAAAAGGATGTCTTTTGCATGCTCCTGATATGTACATGGAAAAAATAGCTGTAGGACCAGATGCAGCAGGACATATCGATATAACAGCACCATTAGAGCAAAATTTATATAATGTTGCAAAAGCATTGCATAAAGATATCACAGAAGTTACAGTTACTATGCAAGATAGGGAAAGACATCAAGACTTAATAAACCGTGCAAGAAGCGTTGGAGCAAGAATTAAATTGTTTGGAGATGGAGATGTTGCTACTGCTATAGCTACATGCTTTACAGATTCAGGCGTTGACATATTGGTAGGAAAAGGCGGAGCTCCAGAAGGTGTAATTGCTGCTGCAGCTTTAAAATGTCTAGGTGGTGAATTCCAAGCAAAATTAGCTCCAGATAATGATGAAGAAATAAGAAGATGCAAAGAAATGGTGGGAGCTAACTGGGACAGAGTGTTGACAATGGAAGACCTTGCAAAAGGTGATGATATCATATTTGCAGCTACAGGAGTTTCTGATGGTGAACTTTTAAAGGGTGTTAGATATTTAGCTGATAATAGAGCAAAAACATATTCAATGGTTACTCGTTCTAAATCAGGAACGATAAGATTTATAGATACAGTACATGTTTTAGACAAAAAACCTAAATATGCATATGTAAAATAATAATAAAAAAAGCCGCTATGTTTTAATTTAGCATAGAGGCTTTTTTGAAATATTTATAATTCTAAATTTATATTATCTAAATTAAACACTCTAATAGAATCTTTAATAGATTTTTCTTTTGCTTTATTTGCATGAGTATTTATAATGTTGGTGCCAGTAGGTTTTTTGAACAATGATACAGGGCCATTTACACATCCGCCCTTGCACGCCATTCCTTCTATAAAGTTTCCATTAAGTCTTCCTAATTTTGCAAGCCTTAAAGCTTTATCACATTCATCAAGGCCATCACATACAACAGGTTTTAAATCTAGGTTTAAATTTTGCTCAGTGATAGAATTTTGTATTGCTTCTGTAACACCGCCGGAATGTGCAAATATTCTTCCAAAATATGAAGCATTGTCTAAAGGGGAACCTTCACATTCAATAGGGTCAATATCATAAGCATCAAGAAATGCAAGAAGCTCTTCAAAACTCATTGTATATTGTATATCATCCTTTAAATTGTCATAGGTAATTTCTGCTTTTTTTGCAACGCATGGCCCGATAAAAATTATTTTGGCACTTGAATCAGTGTCTCTAATTAGCCTTGCAGTTGCAATCATAGGTGAAACTGAAGTTGATATGTTATCGATTAGTTCAGGATATTTCAACTTGATATATGATACAAAAGCTGGACAACATGATGATGTTACAAAATCTTTATGTTTAAGTTCTTGTTCCAGTAATTTAGCTTCATAATCTGCAACTATATCTGCACCTATGGCAGCTTCAATAACTTCATAAAAGCCTAACTTTTTGATTGCTGTCACTATATTGTCAATTTCAGCATCAGGAAATTGTGCTGCAATTGCAGGAGCAACAATACAATATACTTTATACTTTTTATTGTTTTCTGATTTTCTAAGCAGTTTCATAATGTCTAAAACATGAGACTTGTCAGTTATAGCACCAAAAGGACATCTTGATACGCAAGCTCCGCAGTTAATGCAACTATCTTTATCTATTATTGCCTTTTTTGTTTCTGTATCAATATTAAGTGCTCCCACTTTACATGATGTTTTACAAGGCCTTTTTACATCTGATATTGCTTCAAATGGGCAAACAGCACTACATTTTCCACATTCTATACATTTTTCTTGATTGATGTGCGCTCTTTTGTTTATAATTTCAATTGCATTCACCGGGCAATTTTCTCTGCAATGATGGGCAAGGCAACCTCTGCAAGCTTCTGTTACTGAAAATCTATAAACAGGACATTCATCACATGCTAAATTTATTGTATTTACCACTTGATCATTAAATGAATAAAGTACATGTTTTATCCTTTCATTAATTATAGCTCTTTCTTTGTATATACAGCATCTTGTCCCAGCATCAGGGCCAGGTATTATTTTTTCTGGAATAATTAATAGTTCATTTGTTAAATTTCCTGCTTTTTCAGATTTAATTACTTCCTTAAGCACCTTATATTTTATATATTGTGCGTGATTATCAAACTTTTTTTTCATAGATATGTTACCTTTATTTCCTTTCCTGCTTTCTTTAATTCATTTATTAAGTCATATATTATTTTTAGTTTTATATTAAAGCCTGCTGGAAAATTTGGATTTTGATGCGCAGGGTTAATTGCTTTACCTACATAAAAATTTATATGTGTACTTTCTTCAATAAGTATTCTTGTTAAAAGTGAACAGCCATCAAAAGAATTGTTTTCTATTGCATTTTCATAACTGTATTCATTATATTGTTTTATCTTTTCAAGAGTTTTGCCAAGTGTAAGCACTCCTTCTGTCACAAGATCGAAACCTTCCATATATGCTATTGGCGGAACTTCTTCAGTCATTGAATCTAAATCAATTTCTAACTCTCTTTTTAATTCTCTTTCAGCTATTAAAGCTGTAGTTCCTCCGCATATAACTTTCTTGCTGCCTGGTTCAGACATCTTTTCAATTAAGTAGCTATCCAAAGATTTATTTGAAGGAGGGCCAATGAATATATCGACATATTCAGGGCTTCTTATTTTCAATGTGAATATTGTAGTGTCATCTCCAGGTTTATTATTGTAAAGATTGTTGCAAACACCAATAAAATTTCCATTAATTAATTGAGAAGAGCTATTTACTTCAGTGAGGTTCTTGAGATAGTCATTTATTTCATCCCAAGCCCAGCCAAGATTCAGCATTTGGCCTATTCCTGCATGTATTGCTCCATCACTTACAACGCACAATGTATCTCCTAATTGAAGATGTATGTTTGATTCAAATATTTTTTTAGAGCCAATAATCCTTTCAGCTCTGTTAATTTCAATGCTCCTGCCATGAGAGTAATAAAAATAAGAAGGATTATCATATTCTGCTATATATGCATTATTGTTATTATCTATTTTTATAATTGTAAATGTTGAATATGCTAATTTCCTAACTTTGCACTCTGGTAAAGTATTTATTATTGTTTCAATTGTTTCATCAATAGTAGCTCCATTTTTAAGCATTGTTACAGCTATTTTTGTTGTCATTGTAGCTAATATATTAGCTTTTACGCCGCTTCCAAGACCATCGGATAAAACAATTATACTTTCTTCATCACTATTTATAAATTCGACCTTATCTCCGCAAAGTTCTTCGCCGTATTTATTTATACTTTTATAATTAAAATCTATAAAACTGTTCATTTTATTTACCATTTTCTTCAAACATAACTTTTTTAAGCTTAAGAAGTGCTGCTTTAGTTTCAGCTGTTGTTTCACCTAAAAGGCCTGCAATTTCCTGTGCAACTCTCATTTGTTTTTCTATAACTTTGTCAGCAGTTTCTATAGTATTTAGCTTTAAGTTTATTAACTGATTATTTTTGTATTCATCATCTGTTATATCATTTAATATTCCAAAAAGTATTTTGTTTTTTGGAAGATAGATAATGCTTTCGTAAGATGTTAAACCATATTTTTCAATGTATATTTTTTTACCTATTATATTTTCTCCTGTTTTTAAAACCTCTTCATAATCATCACATGATAATAAGCTTGAAAGGTGATTGCCTCTTATATTTTTGATATTTGCTTTTAAAATATCTTCACCAACAGGATTTAGATCTAATATATTCAAATTCATATCTGTAATAACTAAAATATTTGGAGAGTACTCAAAAATTATATTTGATAATTTTTCAGCTTTGCTTCTCATATAAGGAATGCACATCTCAGTGTAAGATAAACCTTCAATAACTGATACAGCCTTGTCCCTGCATGTTTCGTATCCACATGCACCACAATTAAGTTCATCAGAAGCAGAATGCTTTCCAATCTTTTCCAATATTGCTGTGATATCTTCTTCAGTATATGTTGGATACACATAACCTTTATTTCTAAATTGTCTTGAATAATCTAGATTTTTCTCTTCTTGATTATAATTTAAATATTTAATGCTTTTAGTAGGTCTTAACTTAATTTTAGCATGAGTTTTTCTGACATAAATATTTTTGCTGCTTCTTGGAACCGCAGGACCACCCATACATCCTCCTGCACAGCAGTTTGCTTCTATGCATACATTATTTAAATCTTCATTTGACAATGCTTCAAAAGCTTCCTTCAAGTTATCGGTACCTGATACTGAAAGAGGAGTAAAATTATTATTAAGTAAAATATCTTCTAAACTAGATAAAATACCTTTTTCTAATGGATATTTTTTACCTGTATAACTTCCTTCTAAATCAGGATGAGTATCTTCAAATGATGAAATATCAATATTATTTAACTCCAGCCACTTATCTAATTCTTCAAAAGAAATCACAGCATCAATAGTACCTGAAAGTTGATATCCATATGCTTCACATTTCTTAGAAATGCAAGGTCCTAAGAATGCTATATAAGCATCATCACCATGGCGTTTGCGTATCATTTTGCAGTGCGCAATCATAGGTGAATCTACAGGAATCATATATTTTATAAGTTCTGGATAATATGTTTGTATCATCATGTTTGCAGAAGGGCAACATGTAGTTATAGCATTTTTTACATCGGTATTGTTAAAATAATCCTTGTACAACTCAGTAATATGAGAAGCACCTATGGCCGTTTCTTCAATGAGAGACACACCTATATGTTTTAAAGCAGAAATTAATTTATAAGGTTCTTCATAAACACCAAGATAAGAAGGGGCAATGGACATAATAACATTTTTACCTTGTTTAACTGCTTCAATAACATTATCTAAATCACTATGAATGTTTCTGGCATTCTGAGGACACACTAAAAAGCATTTGCCACAAGCAATGCATTTATCTTCAACTATTTGCGCTTGATCATCAATCATTTTAATAGCTTTAACACTGCAATTTCTCACACATTTGTAACAATTTTTGCAATTTGCCGGAAAAAAATCAAGAATCTTCATATGTCCTCCTTATATTAGATGCTTTTTTACTACATTTTCAAAAAAACTTTCAACTGTTTCAGGTTCAACAGAATAAATTTTATCATTAAATTTAACAGAAACTGCTTCTGTACAATGTCCAAGACAAAATGCAGCTTTAATAACCACAGAGTTTGTTAAATTATTATCATTAACATAATCTTTAAACTTTTCTATTACATCATAAGAACCCTTTAAATGACAGGCACTTCCTACGCATATGCTTAATTCAACCATAAAATTAACCTCCACAAAAATTCTCATATTTTTCATTCCTCAAGTAAATTACAAGAAGAAATAAGACTTGTACATATTTGTTATTATATTATGCATAAAAATTAAAGTCAATGTGTTTGTTAAAAATTTAACCTAAAAAATAAAATAACTTCTTTAAGAAAGTTTTGTTAATAATATTAAAATAAAAGATAGAAAGGGAATGTTTTCTTCATTAGAAAGTAAAGTGTGAAATTTAACAACTTTAAGTCGAGAATAGCCCTTGACTTAAAGTTTTGTAAATGTTATTATTATAACGCCAATCTATATTACCCTAAAATCCCCAGAAAATTAAAAATAAATAGTAATAGAAGGCTAATACTCGGTTTTGTTATGGAGGTGTTTTTTTGAATATAACCGAATTGTCAAGTATGAAAGTTGCAGAACTAAAAGAACTTGCAAAAGATAGAGGAATTCAAGATGCTTATAAATATAAAAAGGAAGAATTAATTTTGAGAATTAGTGAAACCTTTTCAAATAATTCTGTTGAGTTTAATGAAGACAATGACAATGAATTACATAATAATAAGTGTGAAGAAGTAAAAACAATTGAAAATGCAAAAAACTTAGAAAAATTTGAAAATGAGCAGAATTTAGAGGAAGTACAAAAAAGAAAAGAAAAAGATAAACAAAAGAAAGAACTACCAGAAAGATTATCTGATGAAATTGAATCAAGTGAAGAAGTTTTAAATGTTATGGGTATTTTAGAAACACATCAAGATGGATATGGTTTTTTAAGGACTAATAATTATTTAACTAGTGAAGATGATGTTTATATATCCCCTTCTCAAATCAGAAGATTCCACTTAAAAACAGGAGATAAAATTAGTGGTATAACAAGGCCACCTAAACAAGGCGAAAAATTTAAAGCGCTACTATATGTTAAAAAAGTAAATGACGAAAATCCTGAACTTGCCAGAAATAGAAAAGATTTCGATTCATTAACACCTATATATCCCAATGAAAGAATAAAACTAGAAAGAACACAAAAAGAAATAACAATGAGAATAATAGATTTAGTTGCACCTATTGGGAAAGGTCAAAGAGGTATGATTGTTGCGCCTCCTAAAGCAGGAAAAACAACAATATTAAAAAACTTAGCAAACAGCATAGCTGAAAATTATCCTGAAGTGGAAATTATTATGCTTTTAATAGATGAACGTCCTGAGGAAGTTACAGATATGAAAAGATCTGTAAAAGGGGATGTTGTTTATTCAACTTTTGATGAACTTCCTAAAAATCATATTAAAGTAGCTGAAATGGTTTTAGAGAGAGCAAAAAGACTTGTAGAACATGGAAAAGATGTTGTTATATTGTTAGACAGCATTACAAGATTAGCTAGAGCATACAACTTGACAATACCACCAACTGGTAGAACATTGTCAGGAGGATTGGATCCTGGAGCACTACATGGACCAAAAAGGTTCTTTGGAGCAGCAAGGAACATAGAATTTGGCGGAAGTTTAACAATACTAGCAAGTGCGTTAATTGAAACAGGAAGCCGAATGGACGATTTAATATTTGAAGAATTTAAAGGTACAGGAAATATGGAACTTCATCTTGACAGGAAGCTATCTGAGAAAAGAGTATTCCCTGCACTTGATATAAATAAATCAGGTACAAGAAGAGAAGAACTTTTATTGAAACCTGACGAACTTCAAACAATATGGCAAATAAGAAAAGCATTAAGCAATTTCTCAGTTGCAGATGTTACTGAAAGAATGCTGGATGGAATGTTAAAAACTAAAACAAATGATGAATTTATTAAAGACGCAGCTTCAATTTTAAATATCGAAAAAATGAAAAATGATTTGTCCGATAGAAATTATTAAATAATATTCATAGTTAGCAAAAAAATATTGTAAAATATAAAAGCGTGTGCTATAATACTCAAAGTGTATTGTTAATTATAAAAATTAATATAAAAGATATAAGAAAGAGGTGAACGGGATGAAAAAAGGAATACATCCAGATTATAAAACAGTAACAGTTAAATGTGCATGTGGTAATACTTTTGAGACAGGTTCAGTAATGGATGAGATCAAAGTTGAAATATGTTCAGAATGTCATCCATTTTTTACTGGTAAACAAAAGTTTATCGATCAAGGTGGAAGAGTTGACAAATTTAAGAAGAAATACAATAGAGATTAATAAATACAAAAACTTTTGGGCAAATCTTGGGCAAATTATTGCTTTAGGATTTGCCTTTTAGTTTGCCTTTAAAAAAACTAATGGCTGAAGATGGAATATAAACAGTTTATAGAAGTATAAAAAAATGCATATACTACAACCGAAGAAATAAATTTGGTGGTGACTAGATTATGCGACAGATTTCAAAATACAGCTTTTTATTCCTTTTAGGAGGGTTATTATATTATGCAATTGAAATATTGTATAGAGGATATTCCCATCCATCTATGTATATTTTAGGTGGAATATGTTTTATATGCATAGGATCATTGAATGAATTTCATACTGATCAAATATCTTTAATAAGTCAGATGCTGGTATCAGCAGTTATAATAACAATCTTAGAATTAATTACTGGAATGATAGTAAATAAATGGCTTAAATTAAATGTTTGGGACTATTCTAATTTAGCATATAACCTTAAAGGACAAATAAGCTTGATAAGTTCAAATATTTGGTTTTTGTTATCTCTCCCGGCAATTTTGTTAGATGATTGGTTAAGATATCATTTTTTTAACGAAGAAAAACCACATTACAAAATATTTTAGTAAAGTAGCACTCGAAAGGGTGCTTTATTAATATGAAAAATTAGAATAGGAGATTCTATACTTGTAAAGGTGGTGACGCCTTAAACTGTAAGCCGTGGAAATTAGGTTTTTAAAAAAAATAAAAATTAAAAGAGTTTTATAACAATATAATGTAACCCTTTATTACTTACTACATATTATGCAATAGAAAATAATAGTACAACCTATAAAAAGTAATTATTTTCTATCTTGCTAATAAGCAAGTTAATATGGGAGATTGATCAAATGAGTTATAATGATAGAAATATAAATCAATGGGATGAACAAACCCATGTGCATGAAGTTCAAGGTAGCGTTCAAATAGCAGAACCTGAAGAGGATCCACATAATCATCGTTTTGCGACAGTGACAGGTGAAGTAATTCCTTATGGAAGAGATAATCATGTTCACAATATAGCATTTAGAACAGATTTTTATGAAGAGCATTTCCACACATTTTGTGGCAGAACATGTCCAGCTATTCCTGTAGGTGGAGGCAGACATGTCCATTTTATTGAGCGTGTTACATCATTTAATGATGGGCATAGACATGAATTTAGAGTAGCCACTTTAATTGAAGATCCTATTGGTGAAGAATCATAAAGATGATGGAATAGAGGTTCGACATTTGTCGGACCTTTTTGCCGTTCAGCTTTTTAAAAAATAATGACAATCAAATTTTAATTGTTAAAATTATTTAATTAGTTTGAAAAATGCATGCTTACTAAATCGTAAACACGCTGGAATTAAGCTATTTTTTAAGTATTGTTTTAAAATTTCTGTAAGAATTAATAAAAATTAATAAACAATTTTTGTTAATTATGGTATACTCAAATTGGGCTAATAAATTAAATTTTACATTTAGTTTAAATAACAAAGTATGGCAAAATAAAAATTATTTTAGGAGGTTTTTATAAATGAGTAAACCAATACTATCAGATCATTTCCAATCAAGAACACCATCAGATGTTAGACTTGCACAGATGAAATACGAGGAACGTAAAATTAAACCTGAAGCTGTAATCAATGTCGGAATTGGGAACGTTTCACTTCCAACAAATCCTGCTATGATGAAAAGGATGTTCGCATTGGGTGCACCTGAAAGTCCATTTACAAAAGGTGTTGTAAGATATTCAGGAACTGCTGGAACTGCAGAGTGTCAAGATGCTTTTAAAAATATTCTTAAATGTGAAGGTTTTGATACTAGTAAATTATTTGTTCAGGTAACTGACGGTGGATCTACAGGTATGGAACTTTTATTAATTGGAGTTTGTGGAGCTGCAGGAACTGATGATAAACCGCTTATGATGATTGATCCAGCTTACACAAATTATATTTCTTTTGCTCAAAGAGTTGGACGCAAAACTGTTACAGTAAAACGTCATTTAGGCGAAGACGGCAAGTTTAGCCTTCCAGAGCTTGATAAAATTGAAGAAACAATTAAAGAGCATAATCCTGGAGCACTTCTTGTTATACCATATGACAATCCAACAGGACAGTTTTATGACTATGAAACATTAAAAGGACTTGCTAAATTATGCGTTAAATATAATATGTGGATGGTAAGTGATGAAGCTTATCGTGAATTATTCTATGAAGAAAACAGCAAACTTGTAAGCATCTGGGGAATTACTGATGCAGATGTACCTGGCATAGAAGGAAGAAGAATAAGTATAGAAACTGCATCAAAAGTATGGAATGCATGTGGTTTAAGAATTGGTGCTGTAATAACTGACAGTGCAGAATTTAATAATCGTTCAGTAGCAGAATATACTGCAAACCTCTGTGCAAACGTAATAGGTCAGTACATATTTGGAGCACTTGCTCACGAAAGCAAGGAAGAAATTGCTGGATGGTGCAAGAGTATTCGTGAATACTATAAAGATTTAATATTCAAAGTATACAATGGCCTTAAAGAACAAGAACCAGGTTTGATCGTTTCAAGCCCTGATGCATCTATATATTCAGTAATTGATGTTAGAAATGTTGTAAAACCAGGATTTGATGCTATTGACTTTGTATTATACTGCGCACAAAATGGATCTGTAAACTACAACGGAGTTGAAACAACTCTTCTAGTAGCACCTTTGAAGGGATTCTATGATATTCCAGCAGGAGAAAATAATCCAGGAAGCACTCAATTCCGTATTTCATTTGTAGAAACTCCTGAAAATATGGCAAAAGTTCCAGAAGTATTTGTTAAACTTTTGAGACAATTCGAAGCTCAAAGATAAATATAAATTTAAGTAAACATTGTATACTTAAATAATAGACAGCCAAATATAAATTATAATATTAAAAAACAGTGCAGATTTAAAATTTGCACTGTTTTGTTGTATATTAATGAAATGAACCTAATATTTCAACAGGTTTATTTATTAATTTTTCTATTTTTTTAACATTCATGCTATCAAGCGTTATTAAACAACAACAAGATGGGCCGGCAGATTGATTGGTATCAACGGAAATGTTATCTATGTAATTAAAGCTTAAGTTGTTATAATTGCACAAATCATTTAATTCAGAAGCAATACCTCTTGAACCAACTGGAAGGATTTCTTTTACAAAATCACATAAGTATAAATTTTCATAATCTGATACATCCATGACTTTATCAGGATTATTTAAAACACCATTTCCTACAAGAGGAAGCCCTATCAACATGCATATGTCAGAATTAGATGTTTTTTTATATTTAAGTTTGTCCTTGTCACAAATACCAACGCATGTTATTCCCATAGAAGTTTGAACAGTTTTCATATTTTCTTCTGTACTTCCTGTCAAATGAACATTGCAAGTTTTAAGCATAGAAATGGCAGTATTAAATCCTTCTATGAGTTGACGACCTGTATCCTCCATTTCAACAGCTAAACCATCAGCTAATACAAGGGGAGTGAAACCCATGCTCATGAGTTCTGCTAAAGCGACCTTAGCAGTATGATAAGCAGTAATTTGAGGAGATGCTTTTACTACATCATGTTCTTTGATTCCTATAGCACCACATGAATCACAAGAAATTCCCATATACCTTTTATCATCTATTGATATAAGCGTTAAATCTCTAACTTGTTTTATTTCCATATCTTAACTCCTTTTGCTTTATTATAAAATTATTTTAGCATATGGCATAATTTATTGCTATAATTTATTTATATTAAAAATATTGATTTTAAAAATTAAATTAAAAATTTGGAACTTTTTAGTTATGGTACACGTCTAAATATTATTATAAGGTATTTTAAATAAAGAGGGAATTTATGGAGAAAATATTATTTGTTTTATCACTGTTATCTATAGTAGGCGCATCCATATATATGCTTTACAGCATAATTAAAAACTACAAAAATAATGATGTATCAGATTAAAAAATTATTTGATATTTTAATTGATAATACGCAAAATGCAATGTAAAACTTTCATTAAAAAGTTGTGCATTGCATTTTTATATGCTATAATTGTATAGAGTTTTTATAATCTGAAGTAATTTATGCAAAAATAATTAGGTGGTGAGTTAATGTCGCATCAAGCTATATATAGAAGGTTTAGACCGAAAATATTTGATGATGTTTTAGGTCAGGAACATGTGACTAAAACTATTAAGAATCAAATTTTGTCAAATAATATTGCCCATGCTTATTTATTTACTGGAATTAGAGGTACGGGTAAAACATCTACAGCTAAAATATTTGCAAGAGCAGTTAACTGCACTAATAACCACGATGGCAATCCATGCAATGAATGTGAAATTTGTAAAAGTATACTTAATGAAACAAATATGGATGTAATTGAAATGGATGCAGCTTCAAACAATGGAGTTGAAGATATTAGGGAACTTAGAGATAAAGTTAAATTTCTGCCGGTAAAAAGCAAGTATAAAGTATATATAATAGATGAAGTTCATATGTTGTCAAAAGGAGCATTTAATGCACTCCTTAAAACATTGGAAGAACCACCAGAACATTTATTATTTATATTGGCAACTACAGAACCACACAAAATACCCGCAACAATTTTGTCTAGATGTCAAAGATTCGATTTGCATAGAATAAAAGTACCTACTATTGTAGAAAATATGAAGAAAATTTGTGAAGAAATTGGCGTGGACATAGATGAAAATGCATTAAAACTTATAGCTGCAAATTCAGAAGGAGCTATGAGAGATGCTTTAAGCATATTAGATAGATGTGTATCATTTACACAAGATAAAATAGATTACGAAACTGTAATAAACTTGCTTGGTACTGTAAATTATCAAACTATTATGGAAGTTGCTAGTTCATTGCTAGAAAAAGATATTGAAAAAACTATGGTTTTAGTTGATAATATATTAGATCAAGGAAAGGAACTAACTTTTTTCTTAGATGAATTAATAATATATTTTAGAAATTTATTAATTATAAAAACAACTAATATCACAGAAAATTTAACAAAAGTATCAGATGATGCTATAAAAGAATTTAAATCAATAAGTGAAAAAATATCAGTTGATGAAATAGTTTATTATATAGAAGGGTTGTCATTAACACAAGTTGAATGCAAAAGAGCATTAAATCCCAAAATTCTTCTTGAAACTAAACTAATTAAAATGATGCATACTTCAAATGCATTTAATGTTGATGAATTGATTAAAAGGATAGAAACCCTTGAGAACAGTATAAAACATGGCGCTTCAATATATAGCGGTGATGAAAATATAGCTGCAAAACAAAGACCTGTAAAACCAAGCAGTACTGGAAATGTTGCAGCATCACAAATGCAAGAACAAATCCATAAAAAAGCTGAAGATAATAAAGCAAATAAAAAAGCAGAAAGCAAAAATATAGTTTCAGCCAATATGGATGACAATTCCATGCACAATGCAATTGTAAATGGATGGCTTGAAATATTAAAAAGAGTAAGAACTGAAAATGCTGGACTTCAAGCTATAATAAGAGAATGCAACATAGTTGAAGTTGTAAATAAAAAAGCAGTATTTGAATTTGATCCTAAATTTACATTTCACATAAATGCAGCAAATCAACCTAAGAATAAAGTAAAATTCAAAGAAGTTTTGAGCAGCTATCTCAATGATGAATGTGAAGTGGAATTTATTATAAAAAAAGAAACAAATAGTAAGTCAAAGCCGAAAGAGAAGCAAACAATAGAAGATATATATGAAGATTTAAAAAATGAATTTGGTGAAGACAAAGTAGAATTTAATCAGGAGGATTAGTTATGGCTATGAAAGGTAGAAAAATGCCAATGGGAATGCCAGGTGGCGGAAATATGAACAATATGATGAAACAAGTTCAAAAAATGCAAAAACAAATGGAAGATGTGCAAGGTGAACTTGAACAAAGAGAAGTTGAGGCTTCAGCTGGTGGCGGAGCAATCAACGTAAAAGTAACAGGAAAAAAATCTCTTGTAGAATTAAAAATTGATCCAGAAGTTATAGACAAAGATGATGTAGAAATGCTAGAAGACATGATAGTAGCAGCTATAAATGAAGCTTTTAGAAAAGCTGATGAAATGATGGAAAGTGAAATGAAAAAAGTAACAGGTGGAGTAAATATTCCAGGGTTATTCTAAATGTATTATGTAGGAAAGGTTGATTGTAACCGATGGAACAATATACAGCGCCAATAACAAAATTAATAGAAGAGTTTGCAAAGCTTCCTGGAATAGGGAGAAAAACTGCACAACGACTTGCTTTTCATGTAATAGATATGAAAGGAAGCGAAGTGGTAGAACTTGCAAAAGCTATAGTAAAT